>Ga0180007_10006120_pt1 | contig 11860 bp, 20 predicted proteins | sample MM_PC_MetaG_FD_121122 | JGI IMG/M metagenome (GOLD analysis project Ga0180007, IMG submission 121122) | Groundwater microbial communities from the Aspo Hard Rock Laboratory (HRL) deep subsurface site, Sweden - MM_PC_MetaG | ecosystem: Environmental > Aquatic > Deep subsurface > Groundwater...
GTTGGTTAGACTATAGGGGAGTTTTTACGGTGGGGTAAGCTGCAGCGTTGCAGAAGTGTTTTTGCAGAGGGGGAAGTGAGGAGTAAGAAGTGAGAAGCGAGGAGTGGGGGCGGTCCGCGAACCGCCCCCGCGTTTGATCGTTTCAACGCCGGAACGCTGGAACGTTTTCTTTACAACCGGCTGGCCGCCTCGTTGATGGTGGCCTCGATGCCATCCAGGATGCAGATGAGGCCGAAGGAGCCGGTCTCGGAAAGCCCCGGGTGGCGGCCGCCATCCGTGCTGATGGCCCCCGCCACCTCGGAGAGGAAATGGCAGACGGCGGCGGCGTTACTGAGCAGATCGGCCGGGGAGTCGGAGCCGAAGGAAAAGACCGGGGAGAGCTTGCTTGATGCTGCTGGCTGTTGGCTCATGGCGCTCATCAGTTTGCCTCCACACATGGGAGCATGAGCTGCCGTGGTGACTGCATAGCTTTGCGCTCATTTACCGTGTATTTTCTGACAGTGCTCACCGCCCTGCCATGTTTGCGGGCCACCTCTACCGTGCCAAGTCCGGAGACAATATCAAGCTTGAAAGAAACAATTTCTTTTCTGGTCAGCCTTGGCGGGGCCTGGCGTTTGTTGAAATAGGATTGGACCAGGGAACGCTGCACCTGCCAGGCCAGATCGTCGGTGAATGATTTGACCAGCATCAGGTAGCCGGTCTGGGTGAACAGATACATCTTGCCGGAATGACCGCCGCCCTTGTTCGGTGGACATACGAATTTCGTATGTCCACCTGCCTTACTACAGGCCGCTTTTCTTCCCAGCAAAGCGGACCATTCCGCATAGTCAACCTCGAAAAAATCAACCCCATCGATAAAGTGTTTACGGTTGGTGTGAAAGTTCCTTCTTGCCGTGTTGTATGGCCGCTTGTGCAGTTCATCGATCTGCGACATGGTGGTGACCGGCCGGTTCTTGTAGAAAACAAGGGGAAGCTTGCTGTCTATAATCTTAATTGAATTGCGCATGCTTCACCTCCATGCCGCTGGCTGGGATAATATCCTCGAGGCGGACAAATTCCAGTAAGCGCCTGGCGCAGCTCCGACGCTCATCCCAATCGTCGCCGCGAAACGCCTCGCGGAAACGCTTTGCCTCCTGGTAGCCACGCGAACCGGCAAGCAGCAATACCTTGTCAATGATCTGCCGGCACCGGCGCATGGCCTTCGGTTCGTCCACCCCATGGTAGGCAGTTTCTCCGGTCAGCAAGATAACCCCGACAGGGCTCAGCACCACAACTCCGTTAAACTCTTTCGCTTCTTCCTGGTTGAACTTCATGCTACTACCTCCTTTGTAAGGAATCAAATTCCCCGCCCGGCGATCTCAAACGCAAAAAGGGCGGAACCTGGGCAGGTTGAGATACCGGACAAAGGACCGGCGGGCCGAAGCCCCACTGCCCAGGCCCGCCCAAAGAAAGAGCAACGCCTGGTTGTGGACACAAAAAAACCGCCGAAAACTGCTGGGGGCGGTGCGTGTCCGCCTTTGTCCGGGATCTCAAACCCGGCCACGGTTATCACCGTGGCAGCTTCAAGGTAATTTATTGTGCCCATGTTTGTCAATTTATTTTCTCCGGGCTGTCTCCTCGAGGAAGGCCCTCGACAAAGACACGGCATTCATCGATCAGCCCCTGGAACACGGCGGCGCCGGCTTCTTCACTGCCGTCCCCGGCCGATATCTCCAGCATGATGCCGATTACGGCCCAGGCCCCGGCATAGAAAACCCGCTTCATCTCTTTGCGCTGACCAAGGCTGGCCCCGGGGGGAATGACTTTTGCGGCAAAGTCAAGCCATAATGCGTTAATGGTGTTCATCACGTCTCCTTTTTTAGATCCTCTCCATATAGTGATCGCGGCGATTGCGGGCGCCACTTTTCATCTCCTGAATAACCACCCCTGCCTGTTTGCCTGTTTCCCGCAGCCGCCGTTCCAACTCGGCGCAGCAGCTGCCGCAGGCATAACGGGCAAACAGCCGGAGAGGAGCATCGAGCAGCAGATCCGGATCCCCACCCAGGGTGCGCACCCGGCCGCAGATATCACAGGACATCAGCAACCTCTCTCTTTGTCACGATATTGATGTCAATCTTCAGACCCAGCTGCGCCGCTGCAGCCGTCAGTTCGTTGATAGTGGCTGACTGGTCCATGAGTTTTTCTCCCAAAGCTTTGTATTGCAGACCGATGCGGTAAAGGTCCGTGATGAAGGGGACCGGAGCGACGGGAGGCGCAGCCGCTTCCTGCTGGATCACCGGAGCAGGCGCAGGAGCAGGAGCAGGCGCAGCAATGGCTTTTCGTGCAGCGGCTTCGGGCTTTCTTTTCTTTCTGCTTTTCTGCACAATGGCCCGCCGCAGTGAGTCATCCGACCATAGTCTCACCCTGGCCTCAGCCAGTCCATCCAGCATATCCTGGCCGCGTTTCTTGATGGTCGCACTTTGGCAGGATGAGCAAAGGCCCACCGAACGTATTTTTCGATCAAGCCTGCCGCAGTTGACACAGGTGCCGATAGTGTTGTCCGGGGCTGGTGTGCGCTGCCAGTATTCACGCAGATCAGTCAGCCGGAGATGGTCGGTCACCTCCGGCATTGTTTTAAAGGGGCCGTCGCTGCTTGGTTTCTCTTTTTTTACTTCCATATCATTCTCCTTGGTTGTTAACGTTCCAGCGCTCAAGCGTTCCAGCGGTGCAGCGTTTGAGCGTTTAATCGCTGGATTGGTTTTTAATCCGCAATGGCCAATCTCAAGCCACTCCGTATAGGCAGGCTGAGGAAAATCGAGGCCGGCGGCGATCAGTTTTCCTGTTTCGCACGTCGCACATTGCGGATACATCAGCTCATAACCTCGATGACCATCGGTCCAACCTGCTTCCTTGGTTTGCTGATTCTTCAGGCACATCCGGATAAAAGACGATTTCAGCATGGCTGTTTGATTTCGGTAGGTGATGGGGCAACTGGTCACCATGGCCTTGTTCAGGGCATCCTTGATTTCCTTTATCTCTCCATATCTAGCCAGCATCATCATCTCCACAGGTTCAGTTGTTTGCCGGCAGCGGCCTGATTCGCCGCGCCGAGGATGTTCCATATCTGCCGCTCGCTGAGCTGGTACTTGCGGGCCAGCTCAATGGCGGTCAGGCCGGCATCATAATCACGGCGGATGCAGCGATCGCGATGGCGGCGCAGGAACTTGTTGAGGTTGTACAGCCTTATCATGGTGCCGCCGAATTCCTGGGCGATGCGCAGGGCACGGCGCACGCCCACATCCGGTATCTCCGCCAACAGGCGCAGATCGCCGGACAATTCCTCAACATCAGGCAGGGCATCGTCCGGCAGCTCTATGATCTCATATTCAACCGGCATTATCTCGCCGCCAGATCATTTTTCAAACGGGCCTCCAGATCGACAATCAGCACATGGAGTTTATCGTAATCACGCACCCACTCGATACGGTCGACGCCGAACTGCTTATGGCAGCGGGCGTCAAGCTTCCTGACCTCGTAACCCAGGCTGTTCCAGAGAGCCAACACCTTACGCTGCATGGCGGCAAACGGGCCGGGAGGTATCTTGCGATAGTTGTCATTGACCTTCTTTTTGCCGTTGCGGCCGGCCTTGACGCTGCGCGGCTTGCGCATCTTCCAACCCCTGGCCTGGAAGAGGGCAATCAGCTGGCGGATCTGCGTATCGCTCAGGTCTTTTGATGAGGTGGCGCCGTTGAAGTTGATCGCCAGGATGTCCCGGTAAACCTGGTCATCCAGCAGCAACTCCTTGCGGGCGATATGGACTTTGATGCGGTCTGGTGTTTGTTTCATGGTTACCTCGTTTCAGCGTTTCAGCGTTTGAACGTTATTTTTCCCTCTCATGCTCATGCTTGGCCCGCACGGAAGGCGGCAGCAGCAGCCATTCATCCTCTGGCATGGCGGCCCAGTCTACGGTGGCCGGCTCAATCTGGCGGGCGGCGGTGCGGAGATTGCCGTTGCGCTCCGCCTCGACCGTTTTTTTCTCCGTTTCCGCGTCCTCGCGATCGGCGATGGTGTAGGCCACGTCGCGCAGGTAGTTATGATTCTTCAGCGGCCTGGTCAGCCTCTGCCGGCGGTCGATCATCTCCTCGATGGCCTGGGACCAGATGCGCGGCACGCACTTGCGGGCCGGTTTCTTTTCTATCTGCACCCAACCCTTGACTACCAGCTCCTCCAACTCCAGAGCCAAACGCAGGGCCTTGCCCCAGGTGAGAGACGATTTTTCAGGCCGAAACAGGCTGAGGTAGTGCAGCACCACCATGGGCATGGGGCCAGGCAGGCGGCAGCAGACCGCCAAGGTTTTGCGGCACGCCTCATCCGAGGTCATCGCCTCGGCGGAGTTGGTGGCCCCGCAGGCCGTACAGGTCATTTTCATCCACTCACCTCAACCAACTTGATATCACTAAAATTCTTTTCATAGTGCCGCCTGATACTTGCTACGCTTTCCCATATTAAAGAGTAATATTTAACCTTCGTGTCCGGATCTTTGGCATTGATCATTTTCCGTCTTCTAGCAGACATCTTCTCTAGCTGACGTCTGTCAGCGCTTGAATAGATATATGCTGACCTTGGGCGGAGAAATTTCTGTTCGACAAAGTCTATATCAGGACGGCACCATTCTTTGTTCAATTCCCCGGCAAGGTAAGTCACAATTCCGAGCCTATTTTTCTTCACAATAGCTCGGATAAAATTAATCTCTTGCCCGTCTACCAGTAATGTGGCATGACCATGGACACCGTTCAGAGCATCTTCTACTTTTTTCCAATATTCTTTATTCATAGTGCCGCCTCTATTTTTAACGTTTCATCGTTTGAGCGTTCAAGCGTTTGAACGTTTTCCAGCCGGTACTGATAATGGCCCGACCCTTTGCACTGCGTCTCGATGCGCAACCCATTGGCCCGCAGTTCGGAGATGATGGTATTTACGGCGCACACATCGCAAGTATGGATAATCTCCCAGGTGCCGTGCCAGGTGCCGTCCTGCAGCAGGCGGCAGACCCGGCCCAGGCGATCGCTGCTCTTGAGGTTCGCCGCCCTGATATGCCCCAGTGTCTGGTTTTTCATTGATTCCTCCATTTGCAGTTACCGCACCAGGCGCCCCGCGCCTTGCGGCACCATTCCACATCAGGCCCGGCCGGCTGGCCGCTGGTGGGAAACGCCTTGCAGCCCGGCAGGGTGACCGGCCGTGATGCCGCCGCCTGCCTGGTTTTTTCTCGCTCAACTTCCAAATATGACTTTTCCATAAACGGCGATCGCCCATTGATAGACAATTTCAGTAAGGTAAAAACATGCCAGCATCAAAGGAAAATCCTCAGTTACCGGGCGTATTGGCGTCAATACTTCCCACAACAATACAAAAAATAAGCACGCAGTAAATCTCCACTTATCTTCCATCAGTATCCTCTGATCCGGCATCAGCTTGATGCTGTTGTCGAACTTGTCGCAGATGTACTTCGGGTTGATCCGGTACCGCCTGGAGTTCTCCAGGCCGATCACCCGACAGCGCGGTTCATTACCGAGCGGATTTCCTTTGCAGCCTTTGACTGGGTACTGTGGAAGAAAATAGTTGCAATCATTGCAATGGGCATGGGTATACCCGCGCCGGTAATTGAGTTCCTGCTTTATCTTCAGACTCGGTACCCCCATGGCCTTTTCTCCTTTGTTTTAATCCGCATTCCGCAATCAAAAAAATCCGCAATCAAAATGGCTGCTCATCAGACCCAGACCGCCACGCCCGGATGACCTGACCATTTTTCCGTGGTGGGGAAAATGGTCAGGTTTCGCATGATCAACGTTTAAGCGTTCAAACGCTGCAACGCTTGAACGCTTTCCTTAAAACTGCATCGCACCATCAAGCCGCGCTCATCCGTATGCGTGCCCCGGAAGAAACCGCAGTGTAGGGCGACCATCTTGCGATCGCGGCACATCCTTTCCCACCATTTGCAGACACCGGCGCCGTTCGGGCATTCCGCCAGCAGCTCCGTTTTCCGCCACACCGCCCGCTGCAGATTGATTTGCATCAGTCCACCTCCTCGAACACCTCAGGCTGCAGCACGACGAACCAGGCCGTGCCGCAGTTGATGCAGGTGTAACCAACCTCAATACCGTCTTCTTCGGCTGACGGCTCAACCGTTATCTGTGTATAGTCATTGTCACCATGACAAAGTTGGCATTTCATCATCAATCTCCTTGACCTTAACGTTTCAACGTTCAAACGTTTCAGCGCTTGAACGCTTCATATCGCCGCCATGTTGAGCTGGATCAGGTTGTACTTGCCTGACTCATCATCCCGCTCGTAGACCCGCACATACGGCGTTGAGCCGGCCACATCCAGCGAGTCGGCGATGATATCCATGGCCCGGCGCCATTTCTCGCCATCGAAATCAAAGCGGCGCAGGCTCAAAACCTTATTGGTGTTGATGTTTCCTTCCTTATCCACCTGGAAGAAATCATTGATCAGGGTCTGTATCTCCGACCTGGCTCCTTCGCTTAATTCCAGGGCGTATTCGTCCAGCAGGGCCTTTGCCACCTGGATGCGCTCATCAAAAATCAGGTGGTCGCTCATCTGCCGCTGCACCATGTATTTTTTATCAAAGGAGTAGAGCCTGAGATTGCCCTTGTTGCCTCCCATGGACACCTCGTATTTCTCGGCCACCAGCTCAACAAAGGCACTGATATCGCCCATGGTCCCGCGTTTGAATTCCTTCATCACCCCGGATAAGCCCTTGGCCTGGCCGACGATCTCCTTGACCAGTTCATCCCTGGCCATATCCACCTCGCTGATGCTCTCGATCCGCACCAGGTGCCCCTGGCCGTTTGCCATGTATCCTGCCGGTATCTGCACCACTTTTTCACCTCCCACCTTTTCCAGCACCGTATTGATCACGGTCGAAACCGCGTCATCCGATGCCGAATACTTATCATGATAGACCTGGTTGATGGTGGCGGCGGACAACCCGGTCCGCCTGGCCACCTCGGCCTGGCCGACCTGGTCCACAATTTTTCGGAATTTATCAAGCTGCGGGTCTGACATCTTGCTCACCTCCGCCGAACCGTGGCCGGCCCGCCTGATTCATCGCCAACAGCAGGCGGATATTGGACGAAATGTTTTCCGCCATGTTGGCCAGCACCGACAACTCGCTGTCGCTCACCTGGTCCAGATCGCCCCGCAGGTATTCCCGCGTGATAGCAGTCTTAAAACTGTTAAAGTTGTTTACCAGCTTGAGTTTCACCGCCGCGGCCGGGTTCAGCACGTCGCGTTTCTCCGCCCGCCGGAAAGTCTGGGCGATATTGGCGATATCCTTCAGCCGGTGGTAGATTATCTCCCGTATTTCCTGGCTGTCGATGCATTGATGATGGGCCACCACCAGCTGCAGATCCACGATGGCGCCGACTATCTTGTCCGCGTCCGTCTTTATTTCGTTTATTCTTTCTTCCGTCATGTTCATATCTCCTTTGGTTTAAACGTTTAAAGGTTCAAGCGTTGTAACGTTTGAGCGTTTTCAAATATCTATCAACTCAACAGCATCCCTGGCCCTGGTCAGCGCCTTCTGGGCCTCGCCAATGGCCTGCAGCGCCTCTTTCTTTCTTACCCGCAAATCCCGCAGCCGTTCCGCCTTCTCCTCGTTTTCCGGTACCGCCATATTGGCGATCAGCTCATAGCGGCCGTTCTGCAGTGGGACAACCACACCGCGTCGCACCAGCATCTGCAGCCATTCGCTGGCGTAGCTTTCCGCGGCCCCGAGTTCCCGCAGTTCGTCAATGGTGATGACTTTTTTTATCTTGAGGTAATTGCGCATCTGGTCCTTCAGCGGCAGGTTCTTGCGCTGCTTGCCGAGATAGACATACACCCCGGTGCTGATCCGCTGCGCCTCACCGGCCTTGATGAAGTCCCGCAGGGCGTTCAGCATGCGCTTTTCATCCTTCCTGGTCTTGAGGTTGGCATGGAAGGACAGCTCCCTGGTGGTGAATTGCCCAGGGCTGAGCGCCGTGGCCGCCTGCCTGATTTTTCCGGCAAAAGTCTCTTTCATCGCCTTACCCCTTGAGCCCTTTTTTGACGGCTATCCTGGCCATCTTCACGTCAATCTTGTCTGTGCCGACGGCGTTGGCGTACTGCACCAGCTTGACGATATCCCGTTTCACCAGCCGGAAATCACCGCTGCTGGCCTCCAGAAAGACCGCGGCCACATCCGGGGAAAGAGCCAGCCCCGTGGCCTCCTTGACGTAAATCATGATGTCGGTGGCGTCGATGGGTATGAATTCCATGAACTGGAAGGTGCGGGACCAGACCCGGCGGTTGCGCTGCATCATCGGGATCAGTTCTTCCTCGCCGATCAGCACTACATGGGCGCGGGCCACCTTGGTCAGATCACGGGCCACCTCGATGCCCCACTGCGGCATCATGTCCATCTCATCAATGAGCAGTGGTTTCTTGAGCCGTTCCAGCTCGGCCGCGGCGGCAAGGAAGGCATCCCCCTTGCGGCCAAATGTGCTTTTCAGCTCCAGCGCCCGGCAGATGCCTTTCAGGAATTCCAGCTCGGAATTGACATAGATGCGCAGGATCTGCAGGTAAACGCAGCCGTTTTTGGCGGCATAGACGGTGGCTGTTTTACTCTTGCCAAGACCTGCCCGGCCGGAAACGGCTGCGAGACAGCCATCACCGGCCAGCAGGTCAAGGCCGTCCATCAGTACATCGTAGTTACGCACGTTCTTTGTCTTGACAAAGGTCGGCTGAATCTGTAATTCTTTTTTCATAGGCACCTCGTGGTCTATGTGATTTTGTAAAAAGGGGCGGGGTGGTTCCCGCCCCGCTTTTTTTAACGCTGCAACGCTTCTTCTCTCTCCACCTGCCAGACAAAGGCCATCCTGGCCCGGTATTCCTCAAAATAGTCAACCTGCCGCGTGTACTCCGGCGTCTGCTCAAAATAATCCATCCAGGTCTGCCATTTGCGAGGGATCAGCTGGCCCTTGATGGACAACTCCACCAGCTTTTCATAGCGCTGCTCGTTGTCCAGGCGTTCGATCTCTTCCCACAGCATGGCGGCGGCGGAAACAACGGTCGGCACAAATTCTTCCTCTGCCGGCTGGTTGTTCCTCGCCTTCAACTCGTCATTCTCCTGCATCCGCTGCTCGTATTCCGACTCGATACGGCGAATTTCGGCCCTACTTAGCTCTACTACCTTTTTGGATGGTTGTTTTTTTGGTTCCGTGCCATTGGCCGGCACGATGCCCTGGCTTTCCAGCTGCCGCAGATAATCAGGCATCACCTCGTTTTTCAGCATCTCGCGGGCCGGGCCTATGGTCTGCGCGGTGAGGGACCGTTTTAATTCGATTTGTTCCCGCAGTTGCTCCTGATCATCATCCGTGCCGAGCTTGGCCATGGGATGGACCTCTGGGCGCGGCGAAGCCTCGCACAGGAAAGATCCGTCAGCCTCGTAGACCAGCACCGAGGACCGATCAATGAGATCAAATTTAACCCTGACCTGGTCCCGCCGTCCGTAGAGGGCGGGGTGGTAATAATATTCATTGAGCAGCCTGATGCCGTCTTGGCCGATCCGCTTACAGGATTCTTCCATCATCAGTTCCCGCAGTTCGGCACGATCTACACCAGGACCGCGGCCGGCCATGAACACATCACCCGGTTTCTGCCCGGCCAGATGGCTGTCCGGCCCTTGTTCCCGGTTGGCGTATTCATCGAAAAAGGCGGCGATCAACTGGTGGGCCTGCTCCATGGTGATGGCAAGACCGCCCATGGCCTTTTCCCACAACGCCACATGCAGTTTCTCGCCCCTGTTCATGCGCGGCGGCTTGGCATCGATATTGTTGCCCACATAGGTGGGGAGCCATGTTTCCACCTCGTTAAGCACCCCGAAAAAGCGCTCGACCGTTTTTGATTGGCCGTGATACGCCCAGGCAAAGGTGGTCTCGATTCCCAGACGTGCATAGAGCCCGGTAAGTCCGGCCTCGTCAAAATCCGGCGAATTGGTGAAGAATTTTGCCTTGAACGCCCGACCGTTGTCCAGATAGGCGCATTTCGGGAATTTCCCCAGGGTAATGATGGCCCGGCGCAGGGCGGAACTGATCGCCGCGGTATTCTCCGTGGGCATGATCTCCCAGCCCAGCGGCATGCTTGATTTCATGTCGTAGAACAGGATCAGCGTCATCCGCTTCGGTTTGCCGGTCCACGGGTTAAGGATCTCGAAATTCAAAACATGCCCGTCCGCCACCACCACGTCGCCCACCGCGATCTTGGAGTAATCGCGCTTAAGGTTATAGGCCACCTTGTCATTGAGGCCCTTTTCGCCCTCCCTGGCAAAGACCCAGGTGTCGTAGTGCCTGGCCTTGTACTCCATAAGGTAACGTCTGTAGGTGGCCGGCGAGTGGTGGTTTATGCCGCGTTTATCCATGATCAGCTGCGCCATCCGCAGCACGTAGCTTATTTTCGGCCGGTTCGGATTGAGCGCCAGGCGATCAAGGATCAATGCCTGCTCGGAAAGCAGCGATCGCTTGCCCCGCTTGTGGGTGCCGCGCCGATCCGCCAGGGCAAAGGCGTCTTTGGTGGCATCCAGCGTCTTCTTCCAGCGCTCGATGGTCTGCAGGCTCACTTCCCCAACAATGGAGTGGAGATGCGGCCATTCCTTGAGGTTGTAAAGGGAAAGAAATCCTTCTTTTGCCTGATCCTTGCGCCCCCAGGGCGCCTTTGCCACCTGGCTGACATAGAGGCGGACCAGATCGGCCCTGGCCAGGGCGGTTTTCTTCTGGTCTTCGGTGAGATTTTGTGCCGTCTGCGCCATGCCGGTACCGTCAAGCACCGTGCCATCCAGCCTGGCCAGCGCCTGTGTCTGGTCCTCTCCCGCCACGGCATGCCCCTCGTGCGCCATCAATCGGAAGCGCACATCCTCAGGCAGTCTATTGAGGATATATACCTTCTTGAATCCGCTTTTCCCGCCCTGGGCCTTCACAAAAGCGGCCGGCCAGTTTTCCTTGGTTGCCCGGCGGCAGATGGTTGTCCTGTGCAGGTCTAGGGCTGCGGAGATAATCTCTTCCGGATAGTATTTTTTCATGGCTGACAGGGTTTAGTGGTTCTTGATATAGTCGAGGATCAGCTCCAGCCGTTTCACCACATCCTTTTTCGGCACCTTCTTCCAGTCATCCATATATGCCGCGTTCACCTGCCGCCAGAACTCATCAAAGGCGTCCGTAAAAGGCTTGTGTGGCCCTTTTTTCTCCTCGCTCGGCTCGCGTTTCGCCTTCTGCCGCTTATCCTCCAGCCTCACACCGATCTCGTCGCGGATCACGTTGGTGACGCACTTGGCCGTCACCTTGTCGCCGTATTTCTCCACCGTCTTCTGCCAGATGGCGGCGCGTTCCTCCTTGGGGGCGCGAAGAAGGGCGGCTGCCTGGGCCTCGTTTTTCGGCGCCTGGCGACTGTCTAAAATTTTAGACAGTTTTTGTGAATCATTCTTGATTTCATCTATATCTATCTGTAAATCATCAATAACAACTTCAGCAGCCCAGGCTAGCTGATAGACCCGCTTGCGGCCCATATCAAAGGTATCCTTGGCCCAGTCTTCGACCGAGGTATATTCCGCCCGGAAATAACGTTTTTCAATGACCTCCTTGATGGCTGCCCCGACAATGATAAAGGAGACGATGCCGGCATTGATGATTTCCTTGCACCTGGCGAACCTCTCTTTTTCATGGTCAGACAGCGGCGGCTCACCGGTAGCGGTGATGATCAGCTCTTCCCCTGTTTCCTCGTCAATCAACAACTCTGCATCTGCCATCTTTCTTCTCCGTCAGGTTGAATTCAGAAGCTCACGTCTTTA
>Ga0180007_10006121_pt1 | contig 11860 bp, 12 predicted proteins | sample MM_PC_MetaG_FD_121122 | JGI IMG/M metagenome (GOLD analysis project Ga0180007, IMG submission 121122) | Groundwater microbial communities from the Aspo Hard Rock Laboratory (HRL) deep subsurface site, Sweden - MM_PC_MetaG | ecosystem: Environmental > Aquatic > Deep subsurface > Groundwater...
GAGGGTGTTAACAAGCTGACAGATGTTGAATTACTGGCAATTATTATCGGCAAGGGAAAAAATGAGGGTGTCTTGGACCTTTCTATGAGACTTTTGAAAAAATATAATCTGAATAAGCTTGAGTATTTAGGTGTTGAGGAATTAAGCAAGGAATGCAATGACAGGGTAAGCGCGCTGAGAATACTGAGCTTTATTGAGTTAAGCAAGAGATATAATAAATTAGTTAAGGGCGGTTTTAGTGCCAAGGTAATTACTTCTGCTTCTGATGTTTATAATAGTTTTAATTAAGTTTCAGCGTTGAGAGACACAAAGTTTCTCTCGCTCTTCTTTTGTGAAAGATTTATATATTAGAAATTGATTAAAGTAATATGGCTATTTCTTCAGGAAAAGTAAATTTGGGTGGTGCTCCTTATTATGAAGTTTATCAATTTGTATTTTATCTTATTCTATTATTAGTTATTATAGGTATAATTTATTTATTAAGGAAATGTTATATTAAATTTATAAAAAAGAAAAAATGAAAACTAAAAAGAAAGGATTTCCTAAATGGTTAGCAATTGTTCTTTTAATACCTTTAAGTTATATAGCTATTATTCTTATTTTTTATATTATAATAACATTATTTACTATTTATTATGGCAATTATGATTCTGCTGAATCTTTAGGGATGATTTTAGGTGCAATATTATCAGGTTATTTAGTTTATTTAGGTTTTAAGAAATTAATTAAAATAGTAAAAGAAAAGAAAAAATGAATAAAGAGTTAGGTTAATATGGGATTTAAGAATTGGTTTTGTTATTTAATAGAATACATACAAAATACTTATTTTAAATTGATTTTATTGTTTATATTTTCATTTATTGGTTTTGGTCTTTATTCTCAAGAGTTATTAGAAAAACATTTAATTATATCATTAATACTTCTTGTAATAAATCTTTATTTAATCAAGCAATTATTATATAAAAGAATTAGATTCACAAAATTATTGGTAATTATAGTTATATTATATATATCATTTTCCTTTACACAAACTTATTCACAAAAAATATTTCATAAGACAGGAATCATAGCTTTTTTAGATAATGATATAATAAATAAGATTTCTTTAGAAGTAGATGATGTTAAAACAAATATTGAAACAGAAATTGCAAAAAGTTCAAAAGAAAGAGATATGGAAACATTTGATTATATTAATCAATTAAGAGAAGAAAAGGGCTTAAGAAAAATGGAATGGGATAACAGAGCATATGAAATGGCAGTGAGTAGGTCAAAAGATATGGCAGATAGAAATTATTTTTCACATTTAACTCCTGAAGGTCAATGTATGCAGACTTTAAAATCAAAATATGGTTTTGGTTCAGGGGAGACTGTAGCAGAAAATATTTGGATGATAAGCGGAGGCACTGCTAATCCGAATGAAGCATTAACATCATGGATAGGAAGTCCTGGACATAATGCAAACTTATTTTATAAAGACCATGTCAAAGGTGCAATTGGTTGCTATGGGCGATATTGTGTATTTAATGGAGTCAATAATGATCCTTATGGATTAGGTGCCGCTCCGTGTTCAATGTATGATTAGATTTCTAAACGTTTAACAACTTCCCATTTATGAAACAAGGCAGAGTCTCTCTTTAGCAAACTTTATTAAATCCTTTAAATATATTAACAATATATGGCAAAAGTTGTTTTAATTTCATGTGTTAGTAAAAAACTTAATCATAAATCTAAAGCTAAAGATTTGTATGTAAGTCCTCTTTTTAAGAAAGAATTTGAATATGCTAAATTATTAAATCCAGATAAGATTTTTATTCTCTCTGCTAAATATGGTTTATTGAAATTAGACGAAGAAATAGAACCTTATAATAAAACTCTCAATAAGATGTTATCAAATGAAATCAAAGAGTGGGCAGATTCTGTATTGAACCAATTGAAAAAAGTCTCTGATTTAAATAAAGATGAATTTGTATTTCTTGCTGGAAAAAATTATAGAAAATTTTTACTCCCTTCCCTTAAATATTATAAAATTCCTATGGAACATATCACTCTTTTTTATCAACTAGGTTGGTTGAAAAAAGAAATTTCAAAATTGAGGAATAAAAATGAGTAAAGATTGTAATACAATTCATCAATGGTTTAATGGAATGAAGAAGTTTACATTTCCATTTGATAAACAAGAAATACCAGAAAATGGAATTTACATTTTTTTTGAAAAAGGAGAATTTTCTCACAATACAAATAGAATAGTTCGTGTTGGTACCCATACAAGTAAAAATCAATTAAGGTCAAGGTTACAACAGCATTTTATTAATGAAAATAAAGATAGAAGTATTTTTAGAAAACATGTAGGTAGAGCTTTGTTGAGTAAAGAAAATGACCCATTTCTTGAGCAATGGGAATTGGATTTAACCACAAGAAATGCTAAAGACAAACATTCTAACTTTATTGATTTTGAAAAGCAGAAAAAAATTGAAAAGCAAGTAACAAAATATATTCAAAATAATGTTTCTTTTGTCGTTTTTCAGGTTGATGATAAAGATAAAAGATCTGAATTTGAATCAAAAATCATTTCTACTATTTCTCTTTGTGATGAATGTAAACCATCACAAAATTGGTTAGGGTTATTTTCTCCAAAAGAAAAAATAAAGAAAAGTGGGCTTTGGTTGGTTAAAGAACTTTTGAAAATTCCTTTATCTGATGAAGATATGATAGAATTAAAACAACTTCTTAATATTCATTAATTCTTCTCATTATAATTGGATTAACATTAAGAGATACAAAGTCCCTCTTAACTCTTTCATTCTATTATATTAAATAATATAAAATTTTATATATAGTCTATAATTTATTTGATTATGAAAATCAAAGATTTACCTCAATTTAATAGACCTGGATTTAAACTAACTAGGAATGGGGTTGGTTCTCTGGATGATGCAGAATTATTATCTATAATCTTTGGGATTGGTTCTAAAGAAGAAAGTGCTTTAGAATTAGCTAATCGTTTGCTTAAAAAATATAATTTTAATAAATTAGAGGATTTGTCTGTTAATGATTTAGCAAAAGAATGCAATAATAATTTTAATAAAGCTTTACAATTGTTAAGTCTAATTGAAATATGTAAACGTTATAATACATTAATTAGTGGAGGGTATTGCTCTTCTATTAAATCTGCTAATGATGTATTTAATATATATAGAAATAAATTCATAAATTCTAAAAAAGAATATGTAGTTGTTTTATATTTAAATATACACAAAAAAATTATTAAACAGGAAACTGTTTCTATTGGGATTTTAGATGCTTCTTTAATACATCCCAGAGAAATTTTTAGTAATGCAATAAAGGAAAATGCAAGTTCTATAGTTTTGGTACATAATCATCCAAGTGGAGAAATTGAACCTTCTGAAGGGGATAAAAATGTAACAGAGATGATAAAAGAAGCTGGAAAAATCATAAAAATTAATTTAATAGACCATATTATAATTGGAAATAATAATTACTATAGTTTTAGAGAATCAGGTACATTATAAATTATTTTTATACCCAATCTCTTGCAATTACTTCTGCTTGTTTTAATACTGTTTGTGTTGCTGATTCTTGTTTGTCTGGAGGATAACCATATCTTCTTAAAATCTTTTTTACACAAACCCTTAGATTTGCCTGAACATTTTCTCTTATAGCCCAATCTATTGTAACATTTTTCCTTAATGTATCTGATATTTCTTTAGCAATTTTTCTTAATATTTCATCACCTAAAATTTTAACTGCACTATCATTAACTTCTAATGCATCATAGAAAGCAATTTCATCATCATTTAATCCTAATTTTTTACCCTCATTTTGGTCTTTTTTTATTGTTTTTGCTAGTTCTATTAATTCTTCAACTATTTTTGCAGTTTCTATTGCTTTATTAGTATATTTTTTTATTGTTTTATCTAGCATTTCTGCAAATGATCTTCCTTTTACAACATTTTTCTTTGAAATTAATTTGATTTCATCTGTTAAAAGTTTTTTAAGTGCTTCAAATGCAAGATTTTTTTGAGGTATATCTTTTACTTCCACTAGGAATTCTTCAGATAATACTTCAATATTTGGTTTTTTCATACCAACAGATTCAAAAATATCTATAACTCTGTCAGAAATAACTGCTTTTGAAATTATCTGCCTTATTGCACTATCTAACTCTTCTGATTCCTTACTTTTAATTAATGTAAGTTTGGTTAACTTAGATTTTATTATCTGGAAGAAACCAACTTCTTCTTTTATTTTTAAAGCCTCTTCTTTAGGGACAGCTAGAGAAAAACTTTCTATTAATTTCTTAGTGTGTATCAAAAATCTTTCTTTTCCATTTTCTTGTTTTAAGATATGTTCTATTGCATTTGGAACTAAAGCTAATAAATCTTTTAATGATTTTTCTAATGATTTTTTATATTCAAATCCATGCATTAAATTAGATATAATTTCATATTCTGACATCATTAATCTAACTGCTTCTTCTTGATCAAGAACAGGTTTTCCTTTTCCACCACTTTCAGTATATGTAGATAAAGCTTTTTTTAATTCTTGTGCAATTCCAATATAATCAACAATTAATCCTCCTGTTTTATCTTTAAAGACTCTATTTACTCTTGCAATTGATTGCATTAATCCATGACCTTGCATTGGTTTGTCTATATACATTGTATGTAAACAAGGAACATCAAAACCTGTAAGCCACATATCTCTAACAAGTACTATTTTTGTTTTACTTTCAGGATCTCTAAATATATTACCCAAATCTTTTCTTTTATCTTTGGTTCTTATATGTTCTTGCCATTCTTTTGGATCTTTTGGAGAACCAGTCATAATTACTTTTATTTTATCTTCTTTTTCCCATTCTGGTTTTAATTTTATTATTTCATTGTATAAATTTACACAAATTCTTCTACTCATACAGACAATCATTGCTTTTCCTTCAATTGTTTTTTCTTTTTCTTCAAAATGTACAATAATATCTTTAGCAATTCTTTTTATTCTTTCAGAGCTTCCAACAATAGCTTCTGTTCTAGCCCATTTACTTTTTAATTTTTCTTTTCTTTCTTCTTCCTCTTTTTCAGTAACTTCTTCAAAATCTGGATCAATTTTTAATCTTTCTTCTGGCTTCAATTCTAATTTTGCTAATCTGCTTTCATAATAAATTCCAACAGTAGTCTTATCTTCAATAGATTGTTTAATATCATAAACATCAACATAATTTCCAAAAACACCTAAAGTGCATCTATCTTTCTTTTCTATTGGAGTTCCTGTGAAACCAATAAAAGAAGCATTTGACAAGGCATCTCTCATATGTTTTGCAAAACCATCAATAAAATCATATTGACTTCTATGAGCTTCATCTGCTATTACTATTATATTTTTTCTTTCTGAAAGTAAAGGATATCTCATTCCTTTTTCATCAGGGAAAAACTTTTGTATAGTTGTAAAAATAATTCCTCCAGATGAAACTTTAAGTAATCTTTTTAATTCTTCTCTTGATTCTGATTGTTTTGGTTCGTGCCTTAATAAATCTTGACAAGAAGCAAAAGTTCCAAATAATTGATCATCTAGATCATTTCTATCTGTTAAAACAACGATTGTTGGGTTTTCTAAGTCTTTTGATAAAACCATTTTTCCAGAATAAAAAACCATTGTTAAACTTTTTCCAGAACCCTGAGTATGCCAGACAACTCCTGCCCTTTTATCTGATTTTGTTGCTTCTATTGTAGATTCTATTGCTTTGTTTGTAGCATTATATTGATGGTATGCTGCTAATTTTTTTGATAAAGTAATTGTGTTTTTTTTATTATCTTTTTCTTTTTGAAAAACAATAAAGTTTTTAATTAAATCCAATAAAACTTCTTGTTTTAACATCCCATTTATCATTATTTCTAATTCTGTCATTAATTTTTTTGGTTTTTCTCCATTAATTGTCTTCCAAGGAGAAAATCTTTCAATTCCAGAAGTTATTGTTCCTGAATGAGTTTCTAAGCCATCACTTATTATTACTATTTCATTAAATCTAAATAAAGAAGGTATTTGTAGTTTGTAGGTTTCTATTTGATTATATGCATTAAACATTGTAGCATTTTCATCAGCAGGATTTTTTAATTCTATTAAAACTAAAGGTATTCCATTTACAAATAATATAATATCTGGTCTTCTATTGTTTTTGTCTTCAATAATTGTAAATTGGTTAATTGCTAAAAATTCATTATTTTTTATGTTTTCATTATCAAAAAGTTGGATTGTATTATGTTTTATTCCCTCTTTTGTTTTGTATTCAACAGGAATACCATCTGTTATAAATTTATGAAAATGCTGATTGTTTATAATCTGATTTTGTTCCTGCCTTTGAATTTTCTTTATTGCTTCTTCTATTGCTTCTTTTGGAATATTTTTATTTATTCTTTCTAAAGCATTTCTTAATCTTTTTACTAAGATAACTTCATTATATTTTCTTTCTTCATTAATTCCATCTTCAGAAATATCTGGACCATAAACTATTTTATATCCTAATTCTTCTAGCATTTCTAAACATGCATTTTCTATTTCTGATTCAGTTATTATCTTTGGCATCTTATTTTATAATATCTTCTCTTTAATAATCTTTTTTATTTGTTTTTCTATACTCAAATAGTTTTGCATATTGTTTGTAACAAATGAAAATATCGGTTTTTCTCCATATTCAGATAAAGATTTTCCACTATAATGATTACAATGAAATTGTGCAATCAAATGTTTTTTTGGATGATTTTTGAATTCACAATAATAAACGATTTCATTTTTACCAACTTTTAAACCATGCCTTTCTCCATGTCCAAATAAAAGAATAGAATATACTCTTTTATCATTTATTATATTTTTGAGTTGATCAGAATTAACTCTATTATAAACTACATAAGATTTATTATTCTTTTTAAGATATTTAATTAGTTTGATTACACCATCTAATCCAAAAGAATGAATATTCTCTGGAAAATAGTTATTAGCTAAAACGATTGCTATATGTTTGTTTATATTACCATTTCTTGAATTCTTTTTTATATAGTTATGATTTTTCCAAGAAAGCAGTGAAATTGGGAAGATGAACAAATATTGATACCATTTTTTACCCACTCCAATCAAATTCAAATAAAGTTTGTTATATCCATCAAAAATTAAATAAAATAGAAAAAGAAATATAGGAAAAAATATAAATAAAAATATAATCCACATTATAATTTCAATAATAAGAATATTCATTTTAGATTAACTCTTATCTTTCCTAACATTAATCTCGGTAAAAGAGAATCACGAATTTGTGACAAATTCTTAACTTCAATTAGATTATTAATAAGTTTATTAAAAATTGGTTCTATAAGTATAGAAAATTTACTGAATATCTCATTATTTGGAATAGCCAAATTCATATGATCTAATGATGCTCCTGCATGTAGTATGGTTGTACCAATTGCATAAGTGTAAATTGTATTTTGAATAAATTTATTCTTTAATAAAAAATAAATATATCCCTTTGGGACAGCTCCTTTATCTTTGCTATATACTTTCCTTATACCACTGGAAAAAGCACCTTCCATACCTACTCTTACTATTCCAATTGTTGCATCAAGAGATAGTAAGATGTCATCTTGCTTACATAGCTTTTTTTCAGCTAATTTTAGAGGAATAAATATTTTTTCTCTTCTTGGTGTGCTTATATCTCCAACTCTAATGAATTGGATATCATTTTTAGAATATTTAGTTAGGTAATATTTAGAACCAGGCTCAATTCCCTTTTCAAACATTAAAAAATCTTGAACATTTTCAATTTTCCACTTTTTAGGTATTTCTCCTAATTCACTCTCAATCATTTCTTTACCAGAACTTTTGTAGGGTTTGCCTTTCTCGTCTGGAAATTCAAAGTCAATAAACCATCTTTTGAAAATTGCCCCCCCGATTGCTTTAAGGTTTTTGTTCATTTGTTGATTAAGTTCGATTTTAGAGTCGAGAGAGGAGAGGATAGCGACGATTTGTTGTTGTTCTGTTAATGAAGAAAGAGGAATATTAATATCCTTTATTCTAAATAAGGCTAATTTACCTTGCGTTGTGCCGACAGTCAAACTTCGTATCTGATCTTGTCCGATTTTAGTATTAAGAAAATAAGATAGCCATTCTTTTGTTGTTTTTTTAATATTTGTAAGTCTTGCACAATTCTCTGTGAGATTGGCACCACTTATAATTTCAGGCACTAACCCAACAAGTCCAATAGTTCCTACAATAGAAATATAAATATCATCTTTGGTTATTATATATCTTGATATTTTATTAAAAGTCTCATCCTCTAAAAAAAGTAATTCATTTACTTTGATGGTTCCATTTGCTAAATCTCTCACACGAATATATGGATGTTGCGTTTTGTATTCGACGAGAGTTTTACTTTTAGGAAGTCGTTTACCACTTTTAACTTCACATACACTTCCTAACTTTACAACTTTCCAATCTTCAGGAATCATTCCTATTTCAGTTTGTTTAAATTTAGTTTTTTGTTTTTGCATTTTTTGTTTTAATTTTTTTTAATTCTACTTTGTAACATTCATTGATAATAAAAGCTAATTGCACTGTCGCCATTGTATAAACCAAAGATTCCCAATTATCAATTTTAACTAATTGTGCTTTATGAACTATTTTATGCCTAAGGAAAATCATCTTGTTTACTGTATTTACCATCCTAACTAATTTTTCTTGTTCTTTTGGAAGAGCAAAATTTGCGCCAAAATTTTCTATTATAAATTTAGTCATTTTCTTTTCAATATTTGGAGAATGTTTTTTTCTAGGATCGGGAATCTTTCCCCTTAATTTTGATAATCTGATATTAGTCTCTTGAGTGGGTAGATTCTTAAAATTTTTCCCAATTTTTAGTAGATCACATAATAAAACTATATCTTTGATATTTTGGAAATTCATTTCCTCAACCATAATCTCGGAAATTTTTATCTTATTTTTGTTTATTTCCTGTAATTCGTCTATATTTGCCTTAACTGAATTGAAATTTTTTGTTTTCTTTAGCTCTCCTACTGAAATAATTGTTTTATCAATAGCTAATTTAAAAATCTCTTGTAAGAAGTATTCCAAACAAGACACCAAGAAAACAATAAGCTGGATTCTAGACTGATATTGCTCTTTTTTGCCAAATTTCATCATCATGATTTTTCTTTCTAAGTAGAATGCATCAACGATCTTTTTTTCAAAGACATTATATGGGCTTGTTTTTACAGAAAAAGTTCTATTTTCCAATATTTTATTGATTTTCATTTTCCTATTTCAATTTTTTTGAATTTTGTGGATTTCATTTAAACAGCTTTTCCTTTAGAAGGATACCTTAATAATTTTCTATGATTCCAATCAGGAACACTTATCTTTTCATCTACTAAATCTAAAAGGTCTTCCAGTTCTTCTTTAGTTTTGATCTTTATTTTATGATCAGCAATTTGAAACCGATATTTCCTCTTTCTTTTGTTTTTCAATGCAGTTATTCTGTCTAAAGAAATTTCGTCCTCATAAAGAGATTTTATTCTAGCTATTTGCTCATTTAATCTTAAATCCTGTATAAAGCTATCCTTTAATTTAAGAACATTTCCAGAATTATCTTTCTTTTTTGTATCAATATCTTCTATTTCTATAAAATCAAATTTTTCAAAAAATGAAGTGGCTTCTTGAATACAATATTCATATAGCTTAAATAATGTCTTAAAGTTATATCTATCGAATATGAGAATATGATTATTAAATCGTTTTCTTTCTCTATCTGTGCTTCCATCAGCTATAAAATTCTTTAGATAAATAAAATCTATAGAATCATCAAAATAAATAAAATCTCCCTTGAGGGTAGTTATTTCTCCACGATATATATGGAATTTTTTCTTCTTGCTTATCCTTACTCTATTAAGTTTTCTAAAATAAAGAAATTCTTGGCTTTGTTTAGATACTTTAATAACAATTGAATAATATCCAGAAAACTCATCTGAAGCCAAATCGTGATCTACTTCCGGATCAAGTTTATTTAATAATAGTTCAAAGTGATTATTATATTGAGTTAATTCTTGTTGGAGGAGATAATATTTTTTCTGTGGAGAATCATCACTCATAAAAGCTTCAAATTCTGATAAATTTAAGATTAAATTTCCGCTTTCGTCGCAAAGATGACTTTTTAATATTTCCCTAAATTGATTTTTTATGGGCTCATCTAGATTTATCTTCTTTATTTCAAGATATTCTTCTGGAGAGGTGCTAGCCCTAGTATCTCTCTTTATTAAAAACCCCTCAATATTCCATTCGTTAAGATTTAATTCCATGTCTTAAACACCCTATTATTTAATTGGGTTACTTTTACATATCCCGAGTGAGCTTCTTGATTCGAGACTATGATCTTATCTTGTACCAATATAAAATGATATTTTAGAAAAAATAGATTATATAAAACTCCATATTCATCTTTAAAAATTAAAATTATTCCTCCTAAAATAAATACACTCGTAGCAACAATCATTGAGGGAATATGTAACTCTGAATTCTTTAAAAAGAAATCTAAGAGGAAGGTTAAAAATGGAGAAATTGCTCCCAAAAAGTAAATTGCATATTTTGAATCTTTCTTTGAACTTTTAACTAATATCTCACAATCTGCAGATTTTTTATTTTTTATTAAATTAAAAAAGATTATCGGACTAGTTATTAAACAGATTAAAAAAAGCCCCCCCATAAAAATATTAAAAAAGTCAAATTCGTGAAGCTTAATAAGTTTATAAAAGTCGATCTTCATTATATAAAAATATGCCCAAAAGAGATACAGAGGAAATAATGATGTAAAAAGATAAATTACTTTTCCAAGAAAGCTTAGTCGTTTTGTCATCCTTTAAATCCTCCACCCCAGCTTTCCAAGATTTTGTTTTATTTCTTCATCGAGTTTTTTGCCCTCTTGCATCTGTTTGGATAATTCGGAAGTCAATCTTTTCATTTTTTCATCAAATAATTCTAAATCTTCTTCCTCTTCTTCAGCTCCAACATACCTGCCAGGAGTTAAAATATGCTCCTGCTTTCTTATTTCATCTAAAGAAGCAGATTTACAAAATCCTAAAACATCTTTATATTTTCCACTTTCTCCTCTCCAAGCATGATAAATATCAGAAATTTTCTTAATATCCTCTTCGCTTAATTCTCTATGCCTTCTATCAATCATTAATCCCATTTTACGAGCATCAATAAATAAAACTTTTCCTCTTCTATCTTTAAATTTATTATTTTTCTTATCTCTAGCAACAAACCAAAGGCATGCAGGAATCATTGTATTGTAAAATAGTTGTGATGGCAAAGCTACCATACAATCAATTAAATCAGCTTCAATTATATTTTTACGAATTTCTCCTTCATTTGAAGTATTAGAACTCATAGAACCATTAGATAAAACAAAACCAGCAATTCCAGTTGGGGCTAAATGATAAATGAAATGCTGAACCCAAGCAAAATTAGCATTTCCAGTTGGTGGAACTCCATATTTCCAACGAATATCATCTTTAAGCATTTCTCCTTTCCAATCAGAATCATTAAATGGTGGATTAGCTAAAATAAAATCTGCTTTCAAATCTTTATGAGCATCATTCAAAAAACTTCCTTCATTATTCCATTGAATATTTGTATCAATTCCTCTAATAGCAAGATTCATTTTTGCAAGTTTCCAAGTTGTTTGATTGCTTTCCTGCCCATAAATAGAAATATCCCCAATTCTTCCACTATGTTCTTTAATAAATTTCTCACTTTGAATAAACATTCCACCAGAACCGCAACATGGATCAAAAACTCTGCCTTTATA
>Ga0180007_10006122_pt1 | contig 11859 bp, 8 predicted proteins | sample MM_PC_MetaG_FD_121122 | JGI IMG/M metagenome (GOLD analysis project Ga0180007, IMG submission 121122) | Groundwater microbial communities from the Aspo Hard Rock Laboratory (HRL) deep subsurface site, Sweden - MM_PC_MetaG | ecosystem: Environmental > Aquatic > Deep subsurface > Groundwater...
ATTATCTTGAGATCATACTCCTGGAGCAGATCAAAATTTTCATGGATGGACCCGGACAGGGAGTTTTCAACGGGAATCACCCCGTATTCCACGCGGCCCCCGGCACAGGCAGCAAAAACATCCCCATAGCTTTTCATGGGAATGGGGGTTACATCCTCTCCAAAATAAGACAGGCTGGCCTTATGACCATAGGCACCGTTTTCACCGACAAAGGCCGCCGTCATTGTTTCGCCGTTGTTCAGCCGGCTGATCACCTCGGCTTTTTTCAAATAATCAAAATCCATCTGTTTGCCCACCACCGGCGCAATCACATACAGATCCCGGGTCAATTCGCCGAACTGCTCGGGGTAAAGGCTCTGGGGACCGTCGGACAAGGCATTGTCCGGATCATTGTGGACTTCGATCATCAGGGCATCGGCTCCGGCGGCAACAGCGGCCCTTGCCATGGGACTGACCTTTTCCCGGATACCCGTGGCATGGCTGGGGTCAATCAAAATGGGAAGATGGGTGAGCTGCTTCAATACCGGAATGGCGGAAAGATCCAGGGTGTTCCGGGTATAGGGCTCAAAGGTTCTGATCCCCCGTTCACAGAGAACAACGTTGTTGTTTCCGCCGGCCGCAATATACTCGGCAGACATGAGCCATTCCTGGATGGTGGAAGCAAGTCCCCGTTTCAGGACAACGGGTTTGCTCATTTTCCCCACACACTTGAGCAGCTCAAAATTCTGCATATTTCTGGCGCCGATCTGGACCACATCCACATACTTTTCCATGAGTTCCGCCTGGGCCGGAGACGTCATCTCGGTTACCACGCCAAGTCCGGTTTCCTCCCTAACAGCGGCAAGAATCTTAAGCCCCGCTTCTTCCATTCCCTGGAAGGAATAGGGCGAAGACCTGGGTTTGTAGGCCCCGCCCCTGAACAACACAGCACCGTATTTTTTGACTTCCCTTGCAATGGTCATGGCCTGGGACATGCTTTCCACGGCACAGGGACCTGCAATCACAACAATTCGATCCCCCCCGATCACGACGCTGCCGATTTTCACCAGGGTGTCTTCGGATTTAAATTCCCGGCTGACAAGCTTGTGGGAAGTTTTTATGGACCGCACATCCGCCACCCCTTCCATGTATTTGTAATCTTCGGCTGTTTTTTTGTTTTTCGCGATGATGCCGATAAGGGTTCGACCGGCATCTGTTATTTCCCGGGTAATACACCCGTCCCCGGACAATACGGCCGTTAGCTTCTCTTTCTGATTTTTTGTAATCTTGTCATCCAAAACAAGGATCATGGTTGGTCTCCTTCCAAATTATGCGGATAGCGCTTATGATTAATCCCCAAAAAAAAGGCCCGGGGAAATTTCCCAGGGCCAGAAAACAAAAAGGCCCCGGGTGGCATGGTGTCCACCCGGGGCCTGTATAAACTGATAAAGTTATAAAGCGCTACACCGGATGAACGCTCCTAAAAAAGAAGAAGCGTCCAAACTTAAATATAAACAAAGCTGTGTCTGTTTGGGTCTGCATTTACCGGTGTCTCTTTTTATAAAGTCAAATAAGGTAAAAAATAAATCTGCGCCAAGATAGAGGGCATTTTCATCCTTGTCAAGAAAAATGTATCGGATGTTCCCGGCACCTATTTTTTTTTAGGGGCTTCCCAGTGCATCCCCTTTTCCTTAAGAAAAGGGACATAGGCCTTGTCGGTTTTCAGGATATGATCCCGGAGCCAGCCGGTTAGAAACTCCATCAGGTCCATTGACAGGGCTGCCCTGCCCCCTTCAAACTCAGATTTGAATTCAAGTACCCGGGCCACAAGCGTATCATGGTAGTGTTTGTGGGCATCCCGGTCGGGATATCGGTATTTTTCAAACAAGGTTTCCTCATTTTTAAAATGATAGACCGTATAGTCAGCCAGACGTGTCAAAATCTTTCCCGCTTCCCTGGCTCCCATTTTCACCTTCATTGCCCGGTGCAGCTCATTGATCATTTTCACCAGTTCTTTGTGCTGCTCGTCAATCTCATGAATCCCTATGGCAAATTTGTCCCCCCAGGGCATGAGATCGGGAATCTCCTGATCTTCCATTGCCATTGGGGCACCGGTGGCGGCATCGGCCCCAGAAACCTTGAAAACCCCTATCATATCCCGAAGCTTGCCCGATAGTTCAGACAGATCCTGGGCACTTTTCTTCATCCGGTTGCTTCTTGTGTTCATTTCCCGGGACACGTCATGAACCTTGGAAATATCCTGGGCAATCTCGGTGGAGACCTGGGAACTCTGGGCCACATTCTCATTGACCTCAAGGATCCCGGTGGTTGCCTGTTCGATATTTTCAGCCACCTCTGTTGCAGATGCCGATTGCTCTTCTATGGCTGCGGCAATGGCAGACACAATTTCAGTGACCTGGCAGATAACCTTGGTAATATCATTCACATCTTTTACCGTATCTTCTGTGGAATTCTGGATGCTGCGTATCTTTTCCTTGATATCCAGGGTGGCCCCTGCTGTCTGGGCGGCAAGCCCCTTGATTTCACTTGCCACCACGGAAAATCCTTTTCCGGCCTCCCCAGCCCGGGCCGCCTCAATGGTTGCGTTCAGTGCCAGCAGATTTGTCTGTTCGGCAATATCCGTGATCACCTCTGTGACCTTATTAATATCCCTGGCAGAAGCCCCCAGATGTCCCACCCGCTCGGATGCCGTCTTCACTTTGATAGCGGCATTGTCCGAGATCTCCCTTGCCTTATCACAGTTTTGAGCCACTTCGTTAAGGGTCTGCTTCATCTGGCCTGCTGCATCCGCAACAATTCCAAGGTTCGTGGATGCCTCTTCACTGGCTGCAGCAACGGAATTCATACTGGAACTCATCTGTTCTGCAGCAGCGGCAACGGCATTGGACCGGGATGCCAGGTCTTCGGAATCCTCGGACATGAGTGCGGAGATGGATAACAATTCCCCCGAGGAGGCGGTTACGGTTTCCGAATTGGAGCCGATATCCACAATTATCGTGTTAAGCCTTGAAATAAAGGCATTAAACCATTTGGCAAGCTCACCGATTTCGTCCCTGGTGTTAATATCTATGCGCTGGGTTAAATCCCCATCTCCCTGGGAAATATCTTTCAGAGCAGCCACCACCCGCTTAATGGGGGTAATGATGATCCGGGCCAGAACAAAGGCGATTAAAACACCGAAGATAACGGCAAAAATACTGACAAGGGTGATAACGGTTGTGGAACTAACAATCTGGGACTGCATCTGGGTGTGCATACTCTCTTTGGATTTCCGGCAGATGTCCTCAATCCCGGCGGCAGTGGATTCCATCTGGGACTCGGCGGCCTGCTGGCTTTTCATCAGATCGGCATATCCCTTAAAAGAGCTGATATAGACATCCACAGCTTCCTTGATACCGGCCAAAGGTTTTGTTTTGACTTCATCATCAATGGTTTCCGTAATAAGGGAAATGGCGGCATCAATGGCGGCGATGTTCTGGAGAATCTGCTGGAAAATCCCATCATCCTCGGTTCTGTTAAACTCTTTTTCCAGTATCCTGTTTTTCAAGAGGATCTTTGCCATCTCATCTGCTCCGGAAGACAATTCCATCATCTGGCCGGAAAAAACCTGTACATCTTCAATATAAAATTCCAGCATTTCCTGCATTTCCTGCTGAAAGGTAATAATGGCCATGTGCATGTCCTTTACAGCATTAATGAGGGCCAAATTGTTCGCCTGGGTTTTATTCTTAAAAAAAGCTTCGGCCGCTTCAATGACCGCCTTCTGGGTGGTGATGATTTTTTCGTGGCGTTCCTTTGAAACCGGTTCTGTCATCAGGGGTTCCATTTCCATAAGATCCCTTTTGATATCACTGTGATGCCCCTGCCATTGGGTCATGGTGGAAGCATTGGGCTCCCGGGCCGCCATCATCACCATCCGGTATCCCTTGGCCTGGAGGTAATTTTCTTTTATTCTTTCGGCAAATACCACCCGCTGGCGCATCTTGTATTTTTTCTCCTCGCTGGCGGCCATCAGCGAATCATAGCCTGCCCGCTGTTCATCCCGTATCCGGGACGTGATGGAAAGGGCCGCATTTGCCTTTTGATTCATATCCCCCATCAAAACATCCTTCTGACCGGCCAGTCCCACATAGGCCTCAAAGGCTTTGGCATAGGTATCAGCGGTTTTCAAAATCTGATCTATCTGTTTTTCAACCGCTGGATCCCCTGTGGTATCGGCAATTGCTTTTGCCTGGGTTTTCAGTGTATCAATATTTTTTTGGACAATCCTAACTGCCTCAGGGTCATTGGTAAGGATAAACCGCTTCTCATTTTGCCGGGCATCCAGAATGCGATCCACCAGCAGCTGAAATTGATTGGAGGACTCCACTTTTTCAACCACCCGGGTCAGGCCGATCCGACCCACAAAGGCAAGCACAACCAGCAAAATAAGGATGATCACAAACCCGCCGGTTATTTTTTTTGCAAGACTGAAATTGTTAAGCATAGTTTTCTCCTTAGGATGGAAACGGTACTTTCCTAAAAACGCTGTTCACTCCCTGGTTATTTTTTTTTCCAGCCGCCGATCAGGTGCAGATGGATATGAAAAATTTCCTGCCCCCCCCCCTTCTCAACATTAAAAAGCAGCTTATACCCGGATTCGTTAATCCCCTGTTCTTTTGCCATGTCCCTGGCAACCATGAAAAGGCCGGACAGAATGTCGCTGTCTGCCGCTGTCAGATCATTGATACTCCTGATATGTTTTTTGGGCACCAGCAGCAGGTGGACCGGGGCGGCAGGATGAATGTCTTTGAATACCACATAGGTATCGTCTTCAAATAAGAACTTGCTGGGGATTTCCCGGTTTACAATCTTACAGAACAGACAGTCGCTGGACATAAAACTCTCCTTTTAAAATATAATGTATGAAAATATCGTTATCTGTTTATCTCTTCCACAAGTTTTTCCATGGCAACAGAGGCCTTGTCCTGGAGAAAAACATCTGTAACCGATCTGGTATATTCCGATGGAAAGGGGTTTATCTCTATGATGCAGGCGCCATTTGATTTGGCAGCCCCGGGAATGGTATTGGCAGGGGCCACCGTGCCGGTGGTGCCGATGAGAACAAAACAATCGGCCCGACTGACTTCACCAAAGGAATGGGTCCTGGCAGGCTCGGGAATGGCTTCGCCAAAAAAAATCACATCCGGTTTGAGTATGCTGCCGCAATCGGGGCAGGCAGGGGGAAGGGTGTCCAGGTCAATTTTTGAAACCTCGTGTTTATGCCTGCACCCAAGACAGGCCAGTCTTTTCAGGGAACCATGAAACTCATGGACGGTTTTGCTGCCGGCCTGTGTGTGAAGCGTGTCCACATTCTGGGTAATTACGGCTTTTACAAGCTTTTTTACCTCCATCTGGGCCAGGGCATAATGGGCAAGATTGGGCTGAACCTTCCCGAACACCTCATAGAATATTTCCCGGATGACCTCCCAGGACTGCCGGGGGTTTTGATAAAAATAGTGGATGTCAAAACTTTTGGGGTCATATTTATTCCACAACCCGTTTTTTCCCCTAAAGGGCGGGATTCCGCTTTCCACTGAAATCCCTGCTCCGGTGAAGGCCACGCATCTTTTGGCACCCTTTATCATTTTTGCAGCCCTGGCATACATGGACAGGTTTCCTTCGGCTTCCGGCGGATAAGATGTCATGTTCATGCAAGCCCCATGACGTCAAAAGCGTTGCTCCACAGGTCAACAATCAGAAGCTTGTTTCTGAGAATATCCCCCCGGTTGAGCAGCACCTTTACGCATTCGGAAGCCTGGATTGCGGCAACAAGGAGGGCACAATAGGAAATATTGCCGGTTTGGGTCTCAATCCCCCGGGGATGGGAATCCTTGTTTTTACCGTAAATCAGTTCATATCCCGGGTCTTCGGGAAAAATAACGGTCAATTGTCCGAAAACCCCGGCAATGGCACCGGATACCAGAGGTATGGACGCTTTTCGGGCCATTGCCTGGAGAAGAAAACGGGATTCAATGGTATCAAGGCAGTCCACCACCAGGTCTGCCGCTTCTATCATGGTGTGAAGGTTGGATTCGTCTGCAGCAACCGCCCAATGATTCACCCGGACTGATGAATTGATCGCCTTTACCCTGTCCTTTGCAGCCAGGGCCTTTGAGGTCCCGATCAGGTCTTCCCGGCAAAGCAGCTGACGGTTCAGGTTGGAGACATCAAACCGATCTCCGTCCACAAGGGTCAGGATTCCGATGCCGGTTCTGGCAAGCATTTCACAAACCCCGCCGCCAAGCCCACCCAGGCCGATGATTGCCACATGGGAACGGCTCAGAATTTCCTGATCTTCACGGCTAAAGGTATTAAAATTTCGATCATACCGCTGGTATTGATCCATGTTTCCTCTTTGTTATCCTTTTATCCGCCGCCCACCGGGGGAAACAATCCCACCCGGTCTTTGTTTTGAAGACAATACTCGGGGCCCTGTTTTTTCCCATTGATAAAGATCAGTTTGACGCTTTCCCGGGGAATGCCGATTTCTTCCATGAGCCCGTTGACCGTCATCCCTTCCCTGATTTCATAGGCCTGACTGCCCAAAGGAAGATATTTGGATAGGGTGACAAACAGCTTTAGGTCTATCTGAATCATTTGTGTTTACACTTTCCGTTTTGGCTGTTATTTATATGTCATATGGACAGAGCCTCATCTTGATTTTATTATAGATTTAACAGAAAATGATTGCTTATGGAAGACCAAAATAAAGAGACGCTGACGATTAAAAAAATGGCCCAAAACCTTTCCCGTTTTGCCATAGACAGAACAGACCTCAAGGAGCTTCTTTTGGCTGTTCCAAAAGGAAATGACCTGAACATGACAACCCTTGAATATGAACTGGGGTTGTTAAAAATTCTGAGTGTGGGATGGGGGATTTCATTTTTCATGGAAGCCACGGATAAAAACAAAGGTCCCCTGACAGCCTCTTTCTGGGAAATGATCCAGGAAATCTCCCAAAACATATCCCGCCTGACCGAAACCGCCACCGGAACCCGGGTGGATTATTTCAATATCTTAAAAGAACGGCTGGATCTTTATGTGAAACAACTGCAGGAAAATCCGGACCAGTCGGCCAATCCCGCATTGGTCATGGGGCCTGTTTTTGCTGCGGCCTGCGGCAGCAGGGACGATGCCCTTGCCATTCTTATCGGCACCAAAATGTTCACACTGACCCTGGGAGCCGTCAAAGAATATATGAATGCGGTTCAAATTGAAGATATCAATCTTAATTAACCATTTTTTTCTATAAAGGAATTGCCATGACCCGGATTAAACTATTGTTTTCGCTCATCCTCGTTTTTTGTTTATGTGGGTGCGCCACCCCTGGATTAAAATTTATCGATCTGGCCTATATGAAAGATTCCGACCCCACACAGGAAGGCCGTATGGGCATTGCCCAGTTTAAAGACACACGCCGGAAAACAGCTGCCGGATATGTGGGCCTCCGCATCCTGACCGATAAAAGCCAGGAGACATACCTGGTCCGGGGTCAAAACCTGGGTGCCTCCCTGACCGATCTGACCCGGATATACCTGGAAGAAACCGGCTTTACGGTCACCCCCATCCCGGACTGGCCCCCGACCCTGGCCGGGGTAGAAAATGCTCCCCAAGGGCTGGACCAACTCCTGTCCGCCGATATCAACACCTTTGAATGCAAGGCCCAGAAAAACGGGGCTGTCACAAAGATGGTCCTGGAAATCGATCTTACCTTTTATCTGGGGAATATCCGGGACAAAAGGCTTTCAACCATCCCGGTTTCCCTGACCCTTGAAAGAACGGAACTGACATTTACCCAGAAGAAACTGGAACAATTTATAGATCAGGCCTTTGAAGAAATCGTTGAAAAAGCGCTTCCCTTTAAGTAGCCCTGGGAAATCTATCCCCGTTAACCATATGATTTTTTCTCCCGACAGGACCCGGCTCACCCCGGAACAGCTTTTAAAAGGCATCATTTACACCAATATTTTTGTGTTTATCATCAGTCTGATTTACAGCGGCAAAAATATGGTCATGAGTATCAATCCCTTTCATGCGCTGACACCTTCCATGGATGTGCTCAATTTTCTGGGGGCTTCGGGCACTATTCCCATTAAACACTTTCATGCATGGTGGTCCCTGATTACGGCCAATTGGCTCCATGGCAGCCTCCTCCATATCCTCTTTAACATGCTGGCCCTTAAAACCATTGCCCCTCTGGTGATGCAGGAATACGGCCTTTTCCGGATGTTTACCATTTATACCGTCAGCGGAGCGGCAGGCTTTTATCTCTCCTATCTGGGCCATGTGCCCCTGACCATTGGCGCTTCGGCAGGCTTGTGCGGCCTCATCGGCGCCCTGCTCTATTTTGGCAAATCCAGGGGCGGCGACTGGGGGCAACGGGTATTTCAACAGACCGCAGGCTGGATCTTCAGTCTGCTGTTGTTCGGTTTTCTCATACCCAACATCAATAATTGGGGCCATGGCGGCGGACTTGGGGCCGGAATCTGCCTGGGCTGGCTATTCGGGTATAGGGAAAAACGGAAAGAACACCTTCTGGAGCGTATTTTCAGCCTCTTCCTGATGCTGGTCACAGCCCTGCTCCTGGTTCGGTCTGTTGCCCAGGGATTGTTTTTGATAGTTGCCTGATCCACAGGGTGAAGACTGTTGCCAATAAGGGGAACCCATGGCCGTCCCCCCCCTGCTGCTGCCTTTGATTGAGAATTTTACACAATTATTACATTGGTCCCTTGAATTCGGACCGGTTCTACACTATATGACCCCCTATGAAATTTAAGATGAACAAAATTGCCATTGTCTCCATGGCAGGCATCTTTCCCGGTGCCCGAGACACAGGACAATTTATACAAAACATTCTGGACAAAAAAAATTCGGTCATCACCGTCTTACCCCAAAGGTGGGTCGCCCCGGCCCATGTCATGGTCACTTCCACCCCTGGGCCGGACCGGGCCGTTTCAGACAAAGCCGGACTGATTGAAAACTTTAAGTTTGATCCCTCTGGATTCAGGGCAGATAAAGCGTTTCTGACAAGCCTTGATCCGGTTCACCACCTGGTGCTTGCAGCAGGACGCAGGGCTTTTGAATCCTGCCACATCACAAAGGAACTTGAACGACGGACCGGTGTCATCCTGGCAGCCATTGCCCTGCCCACCGACACCGCCTCCATGGTTTCCTGGGAGATCCTGTGCGCCCGTTCTCCCAGGCCTTTTTTGCCGGCAGATGCGGCAAGGAGCGCTGTGGTGTCAACACCGGCAGCCATCCTTGCCAGGGCCATGGGATTTTACGGCGGCAGCTTTACCCTGGATGCGGCCTGTGCCTCTTCTTTGTATGCCGTAAAGCTTGCCTGTGAACACCTGAGTCTGAAAAAAGCGGATATCATGGTTGCCGGAGGGGTCTCCAGGCCCGACTCCCTGTACACCCAGGTGGGATTTACCCAGCTCAAAGCCCTGTCCCCCACGGGCTGCTGTTCGCCCTTTGACAAAGATGCCAACGGGCTTGTGGTGGGCGAAGGGGTTGGACTCCTGGTGTTAAAACGGCTGGAGGATGCCATTGCCTGCGGGGATACCATCCATGGCGTAATCACAGGAAGCGGTGCTTCCAATGACCTTGAAGGCAATCTGGTGGGACCGGCCTCGGAAGGTCAGGTCCGGGCCATGAAAGCGGCCTTTGACCAGGCCGGCTGGACCCCAGCCCATATCCAGTACATGGAGTGCCACGGTTCCGGCACCCCGGTGGGAGATCAGGTGGAAGCCTTGAGCATACGGCATCTGCTAGACCTTTATGACTGCGGAGACAAAGCCGTGGCCATTGGATCCATTAAATCCATGATCGGCCATCTGCTCACGGCCGCAGGCGCAGCCGGGCTCATCAAAACCGTTCTGGCCATGGAAAAAGGCTGTCTGCCACCCTCCCTGAACTTTACAGCACTGCCCGACAAAAGCCCCCTGCACAATTCCCGGGTAAAGGTCCAGACAGAAACCGAGTCCTGGCAGCCTGGAAAATCGGCCCTTCCCCGACGGGCAGGCATTTCTGCCTTTGGGTTCGGCGGCATCAACGCCCATCTTCTGGTGGAAGAATTCTTCAAACCTGCCTCCCCGCATTTTGTGCCCGAAAAGTTGGAATCAAGCGACCGTGGACGTGCTTGCTTTAAAAGTGTTCCCTGTGCCATTGTGGGAATGGAAACCATCTCCAAAAATGCACAAAACCTGGAAAGCTTTAAAGCGCTTATTTTTGGCAAAACCCAGCCGAAAACCAGTGCTCCCGGGTCCCGATGGCGGCGGACCCGCCACCTGGATCCGGAAAGCACAAAAATCCAAACCGCTTTCATGGAGGAGATCTGTGTTGATCTGGGCCAATTCCATATCCCTCCCAATCAGATTCAAGATATCCTGCCCCAGCATCTTCTCATGCTCAAGGCTGCAAAAGGAGCGCTTGAAGATGCCGGCATAAGCCATCGGCCCCTGAAAACCGAACCAGACCGTATCAAAACAGGCTGTGCCATCGGCATTGAATTTGATTTCGGGGCCACGGATTTTTTCCTGCGCTGGAAACACCATGATCTGGACAAAGAATTATTGGACACGATCAGCCCGGAGCTCACCTTCAACCGGACACTTGGGGCCCTTGGGGGCATTGTGGCTTCCAGGATCGCCAGGGAATTTAAGCTGGGCGGCCCCTGTTTCACCCTTTCGGCCCAGGCGGCTTCGGGCATAAAGGCCATTGAAACCGCTGTCCATTCACTGAGCCTCCATGAAACAGACACCTTTCTATGCGGATGCGTGGACCTGGCCGGTGATATTCGCCAATTTACCCTGAACCGGGCTGCTGCCGGCCCCAGTGAAACCCTTTTCTCCGAAGGGGCCTGCGCCCTGGTCTTAAAACGGCTGGACCAGGCGGTCCGGGATAAGGACCGCATCTACGGCATCATCAGCGGCATCTCAGGCTCCGGCGGCGCCCGGACCCCGGGAGAACCCGAAACCCCGGACACCATTGGAAGTCCGGATAAATCAGGGGGGGAGCGCTATGGGGATTCCTTCTCCCTGGCATTAAAAGATGCCGGCACGCGCTTTTCAGACCTCTCCCTGATCGACACCCATTCTTTGGGGGCAGGACATTTGGGAGAAGCCCAAGCCCTCGGCCTCAAGCAGATGGCCGCAGACCGTGACACGTCCGCCCTGCCCGTTCATCTGTCTTGTACCCCGTCAAGTCTTGGGGACACCGGCGGGGCAACCAGCCTTTTTTCCGTGATAGCGGTAGCCCTCTCGTTGTACCACAGAGTCCTGCCCGGCACTGTCCTTCCCCTTGCATCAAAATTCAACGGACTTTCCGGGTTCGTCATACCCGACACCTGCCAATTCTGGCAGACACCCCAGAATAAACCCAGAAAAGCGAGTGTCGGGTCCGTGACCCTGGACGGGGCCTGTGCCCATGCCATTCTGGAAGAGCATGTGCCTGGCAAAGATCTTTCTAAGGCCTTTTCTTTTTTTGACCAGGGACCCCAGCTGTTTGTTTTCCGGGCTGCTTCCCCCCAAAAACTTATGGAGGCCATCGGCCGGCTCAAGGACCAGATCCAGACTGCAGCCTCTGTGTATCAGCTTGCCCACGGCCTGCAGCAACAAACCAACCCCGATTTGCCTTACAGCCTTTCCATTCTCTGCACACACCTTGAAACCCTGGACGCTTTTTGCACCCAGGCCATCCATTGCGTTGAGACAGCAAGCCTGAAAACCTTTGCCAGGGAAGAGGGTCTCTTTTACACCCCCACACCCCTGGGTTCCGGTGCAAACCTGACCTTTGTCTATCCGGGTGCAGGCAGCC
>Ga0180007_10006123_pt1 | contig 11858 bp, 12 predicted proteins | sample MM_PC_MetaG_FD_121122 | JGI IMG/M metagenome (GOLD analysis project Ga0180007, IMG submission 121122) | Groundwater microbial communities from the Aspo Hard Rock Laboratory (HRL) deep subsurface site, Sweden - MM_PC_MetaG | ecosystem: Environmental > Aquatic > Deep subsurface > Groundwater...
TACATTTTGATATGTAATTTTGACATTTGCTATTTGATTTTTAATTTTACATAAGGGAATATTTTAGCAAAGTTTTTGCCAAAGTTGAGTAACTACTATATAATAACACATCTAATTTTTTTAATGACTTTCTATGGTTTTTTTGATAATCTTTGATCTTAATAGTTTTGTAAATCTTTGAGGATTATACTATAACTCAATAAAACTCAATGACTTATTGCCAGAAAAGAGAAGTAATTTATTTTTAGTAACTTGCAGAACAAGAAGTTAAGAAGAGGCTCTCTTTAAACTTTAAACAATTAACATTGTTAAAAAAAGAGGTTATTTTTTGGATAATCTTTATGCTATTAAAAATCTTCTTAAAGAAGAAAACAACTTCTTAATTACCTCCCATATCCGACCAGATGGAGATGCTATTGGCAGCCAACTTGCTTTAGCCTATCTCTTAAAAAGACTAAGAAAAAAGGTAACTATTATTAATCAAGATAAGATTCCTCAACACTTTGCCTTTTTGCCTGATAGTCATTTAATCTCAACTAATCTCGAAACAAAAAAGATCTTTGATGTTGCGATTATCTTAGATTGCAGTGAATGGGAGAGAATAGGCAAGGTTAAAGAAATAGTTCAAAGTTCTAAGATAATTATCAATATCGACCATCATTTAAATAGCTATGGGTTAGGAAGATTTAATCTTCTTAATTCCCAAGCTAGTTCAGTAGGAGAAATGATCTTCCAAATAGCTAAAGAAATTCCTGTAGAATTAGATCAGGCTTTAGCTACGCTCTTATATACAGCTATCTTAACTGATACTGGTTCTTTCCGTTTTTCTAATAGCAATTCTTTTACTCACCAAATAGTTTCTGAATTGTTAACCCATAACTTAAATTCTTCTAAAATCTATAATCTTATTTACGAAAATAATCCTCCTGGGATGATTAATCTTTTAGCCTTATGTCTTTCTACTTTAACTTTATTTTGCTATAAAAAAGTAGCTCTGGTCTCTTTGACTGAAGAAACGAGGAAAGAGAGTAAAGCTGAGCATATAGAAACAGAAATGGTCACTAATTTATTACTTTCCATAGCTTCTGTAGAAGTAGCTATCTTTATCCGAGAAATAAAAGATAATATGCTTAGGATTAATTTTAGATCTAAAGATAAGGTTGATGTGAATAAATTAGCTCGTTTATTTGGTGGAGGAGGTCATAAACAAGCAGCTGGATGTACTCTTTATGGCCAGATAGATTTGGTTCAAAAAAATATAATTAAAGAGATAAAAAAATATCTTTAAACAAATCAAGATGGCTATTAACAAGATGGCTATTAATATGTAATATATAAGTAAGTCGTCAGCAGTCAACTAAAGCTAACAAAATCAGGTAGTAGCGTCTCTGACAAAATACTCCTCTCTTTTGCTTTAATGGACTTATTTCTAATAAAACTGTTAGCTGAAAGCTGATACCTGAATGCTTACAATATGCTTACAATATTAAAATAGTGAGATAACCTAAATTTTATCCTTATCTTTATTTTAAAAAGATGTATTCAAGACAATATTTATTAGCCAGCATTATTTTCTTTTTAGTATTCATTGGTGGGTGCAAAGGATGCTATTATGAAAAGAATACCTTGAGTCTTCCTGAAAGTAAGTTAGATTCATGGGCAAAGAAAGAGAGGTTACTGAAGGAAAGTGCTCCTCCAAAGGAGAAAATTAAGGAGGTAGTAATTTCCGAAATCCAAAAAGGAACTACTATTTCTTCGACCTCAGAGGTAAATGTATTTTTTGCTACTTCTATAGTTAGAGTGGAGATGAATTCTGCAAGCAATAAAGGTAATAGTACTTATGATTTTGTTTATAAAGAGAGCAAAGAGAATGAAGTTTTAAGGTTAATTCGAGGAGTAATAACTTTTAACTATCTTTGGAAAGAGATTTTAAAAATTTGGGTAGAAATAGGACATCAAGTAAAAACTAAGCCACCAGAAGATATGGGTATCATTACAGGACGAGTTATTAATGCTCTTACCCATAATCCTATGGCGGGGGTATTAGTTTATGGAGAAGAACATACTAAAACTCCTCATGGGTATACTTTATCTTATCGCACCAACAATGAAGGGTGTTTCTCTATAGAATATATACCCGTAGGAAGTTACTATATTTATGCAAAGAAAGAGGGTTTTACCAAGAGTTTATTAGTAGGGGTGGAGGTGAAAAAAGATAAAAGAACAGACCTGGAAGTTATTTCTTTATTGCCTCGAGAAACATCTAAAATTACTCTTTTAAAAGGAAGAGTAATAGATAAGTCTACCACTCCAATCATGGGGGCTACTGTTTATTTAGAAAATTCTTTAGAAAAGAAGGCTTTATCAATAACGACCACTAATTTGAAAGGAGAATATACTTTATCTCTTGTTTCTTTAGGAAGATACAAGTTAGTGGCTTCAAAAGAGAGCATTTCTAATTATGTTAATTTAACTATTACTGAAGATGAGGCAACTAAAAAACAAGTAATAAAGGTTGAAGACATTATCTTTAGCAATCATCCTCCTTTCATTAGTCTCTTAAAAGCTGATCGAAAGATTATAGGAGTTAACGAAACGACGGTTATTAAAGTTAAAGCAAAGGATCTAGATAATGATAGGCTTTGGTATTACTGGGGTTGCGATAAAGGTAACTTTATTCAGATTGGCGAAGAGGAAGCTATTTGGCAAACTCCTTTTATTAATGGAACTTATCAGGTTTCAGTGACCGTAAAAGATAAAAAGAGTGGAGAAGCTTTTTCAAGTATTAACCTTCCTATTTGTTATTCTATTAAGACTAAAGATATCTTACCAGTTGATCTATGTTATCATAAAAATCTATTATATCTAGTTGATAATAAATCTAATTATATTAGACAATTTAGTCTTACTAAAGGAGAGGAAGTATCTAAGATCTTAGTCTCTTTGCCCCAACCTCAATTTAGCTTTAGTGGGATTACTTATGATGGGAGCCAATTTTATATTGCCGATAAAGAGAATGATAAGATCTATAAAGTTTCTAAGAAAGGAGAAATTATTTCTTCTTTTAATTCTCCAGGGGATACTCCTCAAGGTTTAGCCTACGATGGGAAACATATTTGGAATGTAGATTATAGAGAAAATAAATTATATAAGATAAATCCTGAAAATGGAGAAGTAATTTCTTCTTTTAATTCTTCAGGATCTTCTCCCAGGGGATTAGCTTTTGACGGAAGTTATCTTTGGAATAGTGATTCAGGTTCAGATTTTATCTATAAGATTGATTTTTCTACAGGCGTGGTGGTAGCTTCTTTTTCTGCGCCTCGAGGAGATCCTCGTGGTTTAGTCTATGATGGAACTTACCTTTGGTGTATAGATGAAGGAGTGGCAACTATTTATAGATTGAAAATTAGTGATTATCTTTAAGACAAAGTCCTGTGGTAATTTGTCTTAAAAATGAGTCGATTAATCAAATTCTACAAGATTAAGAAGGTATTCTGATGACTCAAGAAAATGTAATTTACAAACACCGATGAAAGGTGTTTTTATGATTACGAGGGGAATGTTTTATTGGATCGGGTTGCTTTACGAGAGAAGACCTGAATCTCTCTAAGGAGATGACCGAACCAGAAGTTCCGAAAAAATAAATCAAGGAGATAAAAAAATGAAGATATTAGTTACCGGAGGAGCAGGTTTTATTGGATCTAATTTTATCATCTACCTGCTTAATAAATATCCAGATTATAAGATTACTAACTTAGATGCCCTTACTTATGCAAGTAATTTAGATAATTTAGCGGAAGTGGAAACTTGTCCTAATTATGAGTTTGCCAGAGGGGATATTACCGATCAAAGACTTGTAGATAAGATTTTAAAAGATAAAGAGATAGAAGTAATTATTAATTTTGCTGCCGAATCTCATGTCGATCGAAGCATTGAAGAGGCAGAAGTCTTTATCAGGACTAATGTTTTAGGGACCCAAGTACTACTTTCTTCCGCCAAGAGACAGGGTATCAGAAGATTTATTCAGATTTCAACTGACGAGGTATATGGCTCTTTAGGTTCTACGGGATATTTTACGGAAAGCACCCCTTTGTCTCCTAATTCTCCTTATTCTGCAAGTAAGGCAGGAGCAGATCTCTTGGTCTTGGCTTTTTGGCATACCCATAAATTTCCTGGAATAATCACTCGTTGTTCTAATAATTACGGTTTTTATCAATTTCCTGAAAAATTAATTCCCCTGATGATCTTAAATGCTTTGGAAGATAAATTCTTACCTGTTTATGGAGATGGGTTAAATGTTAGAGATTGGATATATGTAGAAGATCATTGTAGGGGCATTGATTTAGTTCTTCATAAAGGACAAGAGGGCGAGGTGTATAATTTTGGTGGAAACAGTGAAAAGACTAATCTTGAGACAGTTAAAACTATCTTGCAGTTGTTAAATAAACCAGAAAATTTAGTAAAGTATATCAAGGATCGACCAGGGCATGACAGAAGATACGCCATTGATTTTACTAAGGCAGAAAAAGAATTAGGTTGGAGACCGCAATACTCTTTCCAAGAAGGAATAAAGATGACTACAGAATGGTATGTCAAGAATTCCAAGTGGGTATATAGGGTGAAAAGTAAAGAGTACCTTGAATATTATGAAAAGATGTATGGAAATAAAGTAAACCCTTAATAAAAAGTTAGTCCGTGTTCAGTCGTCAGGTGTCAGCATAATAACTGAAAGCTGATACCTGAACGTTAACAAAAGTTAAAGTAAATCTTAAAGTTTATAAGAGAGGAGTAAGATGATGATAGAAGGAGTAAAGGCAAAAAAAATAAGAATTATTCCTGATGAACGAGGAAGATTAATGGAGATTTTAAGATGTGATGATGAAATCTTTACAAAATTTGGTCAGTTATATTTAACTACTGCTTATCCAGGAGTAGTTAAAGGATGGCATTATCATAAGGTGCAGTGCGATAATATGGTGGTAGCTTCTGGAATGATGAAGATTGTGTTATACGATAGCCGAGAAGATTCACCTACTTTTAAGGAGGTAAGTGAATTCTTTATGGGCGAACATAATCAAATCTTACTCCACATTCCCCCGTTAGTATACCATGGGTTTAAATGTATTAGCGAAGAAGAAGCTATGGTAATTAATTGCCCTACCGAACCTTATTGTTACCAACAACCAGATGAATATAGGGTAGATCCTCATCATAATGATATTCCTTATTCTTGGCAGCGAAAAGATGGATAAGCTCTTACTTTTTTATTTTATAAATTAATAATAAGTTTTGACTTTTTCCTTAGTTTATGATAAGTTAAAGTTTAAAAGGTAAAAGGGAGGGTGGATGTTTAAAATTGGGAGTAAAGTAGTTCATCCGCTGCATGGTGCAGGTATTATTGAACTAATTGAAGAAAAAGAAATACTACATCAGATTCGTCAGTATTATGTGATAAAGATTTCTGGTAGTAATATGAGGGTAATGGTTCCAGCAGACGCTGTTGAGAAAGTTGGAATAAGAGCAATTGTAGAGGAAGAAGAAGTAGACAAAATATTAGAATATTTAAAAGGTAATGTTTCCAAGGAAGAGATTTCAGATTGGAAAGTTAGATATTCAGTAAATTTAGATAAGATTAAGAGTGGATCTATATGCAAGGTAGCGGAAGTAGCAAAGACTTTATTTATTAGAAACAAAGAAAAAAGCTTATCTTCTGGAGAAAAAAAACTTTTTGATAGTGCTTGCCAGCTTATTATTACTGAGTTAGCCTATGTTAAAAGGATGGAGATTGAAGAAGCAAGTTTAATCGTAAGAGGTATCTTAAAAAAGAGCGAGCAAGAAAGCGAAGAAGAAAGTATAGTTTAAATATTTAAGATGGGAATTTTTAATTAAAAAATTTAAAGAATAGAAGGGAGGTGAAAGAAAAAAGAAGGTCAGGAAAGGAGGTAATAAAATTGTTATCAAATAGCTTTCGTAGTCTGGTAATGGTGTTATGCATAGGAAGTGGTTATTTTATAGGAAAAAGCCTCCAGCACCCAATTTATTATGGAATTCTTAGTAGTATTTTCTTAATTGTAATAATATTGTTAGTTGAGTTATATATTCAAAATATTCAAAAGATTTCTAGTAAAATTTTATGGTTAAGCTTTTTAGGATTATTTTCAGGCATAATCTTTTGTAATTTATTAATTGATTTTGTAAGTGATATTTTTGAGACAGGAAAAGTCATTAATCTCCCTACAAAGCTTTTATTGAATATTATTTTTGGTTGTTTAGGGACAATTATTGCAATTAAAAGCGAAAAGAGTGTTGGGGATTTTAATTTTAGGAAAAGTAAGATTACTAAAAATAGCCTAAAAATTTTAGATACTAGTGTCATCATTGATGGAAGAATTGCTGATATCTGTGAAGTTGGGTTTGTTGAGGGGATATTAATAGTCCCACGATTTGTTTTGAAAGAGTTACAATATATAGCTGATTCTCCAGATGCCTTAAAGAGAAATAGAGGCAGAAGAGGATTAGATGTTTTAAACAGAATTCAAAAGAAAGTAGGAGTTAAAATAGTCATCGAAGAGATTGATTATCTTAAAATTCATGAGGTTGATGCTAAGTTAGTAAAATTAGCAAAAGAGTTAAATGCTAAGATACTAACTAATGATTTTAATCTTAATAAGGTAGCTGAATTAGAAGGAGTATTAGTCTTAAATATTAATGAATTAGCAGAAGTTTTGCGACCAGTAGTTCTTCCTGGTGAAGCAATGAGGGTAAATATCATAAAAGAAGGTAAAGAAAAAGGACAGGGAATAACTTACCTTGATGATGGAACTATGGTGGTAATAGATAACGCCGCAAAATGCGTAGGACGAAAAGTAACGATAACAGTAGCTAGCGTCCTACAAACTACAGCCGGAAGGATGATTTTTGCTAATTTAGAGGAAAGCTAAAAGGAAAAGTAAAAAAGTTAGAGAAAAGCCAGAGCTAAAAAGCTCTGGCTTTTCTATTGAGGCGTGGTGATGGTTACAGCAATTATCGTGGCCGCTGGAGTGGGCCAAAGGATGGAGAAAGAAATTCCTAAGCAGTATTTAGGGATCATTAATAAACCTTTATTATTTTATACCTTAGACAAAATAGCCCTTTGTCCTAAAATAGATGAAATTATTGTAGTGGTCTCAGAAGATAGGATCAGTTACTGCCAAAAGGAGATAGTAGAAAAGTATAAAATTTCTAAAGTGAAAGAAATTGTTAAAGGAGGAAAAGAAAGACAAGATTCTGTCTATCTTGGTTTAAAAAAAGTTAGCCCCTCTACAGAGTTAGTCTTAATCCATGATGGGGTAAGACCACTAATTACCAATGTCTTATTAGAAGAGGTTATTTTAAGAACTATGGATGAAGATGCGGTAGTAGTAGGAAAACTAATTAGAGATACTATGGTGCTTAAGGGTAAAAGTTATTATATAGAGAAAACTTTAGAGAGAAAGAATGTTTATACTTTGGAAACACCACAATGTTTTAAATATGATTTAATTAAGCAAGCTTATCAAAAGGCTTATCAAGATAACTTTTATGGAACTGATGATACTTCTTTAGTAGTTAGAATAGGAAAAAAAGTAGCGATTATTGAAAATAATCAAGTAAATATCAAGGTTACTTATCCCCAAGATCTTCTTTTGGTAGAATACTTATTATTGAGAGATAAGATATAAAGATAAGCATTTAGCCGTCAGGTGTGAAATAATACAAGAAGATAATCTAAGATCTATTGAACTATTGAAAAATACAGTTAAGTAGGAATGTCTTTATATGATTAGATTTGGAATAGGATTTGATACTCATGAATTAGTAGAAGGAAGAGATTTGATTTTAGGAGGAGTAAAGATTCCCTTCTCTAAAGGGCTTTCTGGTCATTCTGATGCAGATGTCTTAGTTCATGGGATAATAGATGCTTTATTAGGAGCTTTAAATAAAGGGGATATTGGCCAGGTATTTGGTGTGGACAAGCCCGAAACTAAAGGAATTTCAAGTTTAGTATTATTAGAAAAAGTTTATTTAATAATGAAAGAGATGGGTTTTTCTTTAAATAATATCGATGTTACCATTATTACTGAAAAACCAAGGTTAGCTCCCTATATTACCAAGATGAAAGAAAATATAGCTTTAACCTTGAAGGTTCAAATAGAGGAGATAAGCATTAAGGCTACAACAGCAAAGAAATTAGGTTTCATAGGAAGAGAACAAGCCATAGCTTCTTTAGTGGTAGGAAGTATAATTAAGTAAGGCTTTATGATTATCTGTTTTTTTACCAATATTTTTTACCAACAACTAACCGCTGATAAAATTTTTAAAGAGGAATAAAAATGGCTAAAATCAATCAAGAAGATGTTGAATACTTAGCTCTTTTAGCTCGTTTAAATCTTAATGAAGAAGAAAAAAAGATGCTTTCTGAGCAAATAGAAGAGATCTTGAATTATGTAGAAAAAATAAATCAATTAAATACTGAAGATGTGTTGCCTACTTTTAATGTCCTTCCTTTGGGTGAAAAATTAAGAGAAGATAAGGCAAAACAAGAATTTAATTGTGAAGATCTTTTGAAGAATGCTCTTCAAAGAAAAGATAACTTCTTTAAAGTTCCTAAAGTAGTGTAAAATTTACCCTTTAAAAACTCTCTAATTCCTATACAAACAAGTTTATCTTTTATTGCTCGGGATTATTTCCTATGTCAAGTTTTCGTTAATAATGACTAAACTTCATGACGGCTGAATGTTGGCAGTTAATTAAATTTATTTATATACATTAGAATTTTAAGAACTAATTGAGCTGCTAAGGCAGAAGAAGCACTATTGCCTTCCAGGGGGCATAATTCAGTAATATCAACGCCGACAATTCTTTTTTTCTTAATAATCTCTCTTATAAAGAATAGGAGTAAAGAATAGCTCATTCCTCCGGCTACAGGATTTCCTACCGCTGGCATAATAGAAGGGTCCAAAACATCTAAATCTATAGTCAGGTAGACTTGATCTTTAGTCTGACTAAGTATCTTTTTTAAGCATTTATCTTCTTCGTTTGTATCTTCGATGTAAAGAATAGGTAAGTTATTATTTATTACCAAAGAATATTCTTCTAAGGAGATGCTCCTTATCCCAACTTGAAAAACATTAGAAGTTATTTCTAAGATTCTTCTCATTGTGCAAGCATGGCTGTATTTACTTCCTTGATACATATCCCTTAAATCTGCATGAGCATCTAATTGCACCACCGAGAAATCTACTTTCTTTTTGGAAAGCGATTCCACCGGGGCTATAGATAAGGAATGCTCTCCTCCTAACATAAGGACAACCTTGTCATTGTCTAACAAGTCTTGATATATGCCAGAAAGATTTTTTATCATATCTTGAGGACTACTGACCAAGGGACTTACTTCAGGTAAAGTAAAAATATCAAGCTCACTTAAACTTTGCTTAGTCTCGATATCGTAATCCTCTAAATTAAAGGAGGCATTAATAATAAATAATGGCCCTTCTCTTGTTCCTGTCTTATAAGTAGTCGTGGCATCGTAAGGAACTGGCAAGATAACATATTTTGCTTTGTCAAAATCACTTTTATCTTGATGAATATTAGCAAAACTATAACGAGATATAAATTTATGGCTGTTGACTTCTAATTTACCCATATTTAAAATTTAATTACTCAACCCTATAGCTTAGCTATATTTTCCTTGTTTTCATACCTTGATTTATTTAATTTAATAGTAGAATGTATTTTAAATGAGAAGATTTAGCTTGTTTTCGTAGCTTGAAGCTGACATCTTTCAAGACTTACAATATTTGAAGCTTTTTCTATATTATGAGGATATTCTATTCCTCTCTCCAAAAGTTTTATTTGAGTCTTATTAATAGAAAAATTATCCTTCATAAGTTTTATAGCGGCTTCACTATCAAACACTTTACAAGAAAAGATATCTATATTTAAATATCTTTTTTCTGGGAAAGTATGAATACTAATGTGACTTTCAGCAATTAAGACAAAACCAGAAAGGCCCCAATCTTCAGGGTTTTTACCATGATATTTAAACACGTAAGGAGGCATAATCTTAGTCATGCTAATTTTTTCTGGAGTAACATCTAAAATGTTATAGATAAAATCTAAATCAATTAGTTTTTGATAATCAGCTTCATAGCCATCGACGATTAAATGCATAATAAACACCTCATAATTGCTTGAAAATATTCTTATAATTCTATAAAGAAATTAAATTTAGTCAACAATTATTTTTACCTTTGTCAATTAAAATTACTTAAAAATTAAAAATAGGCACCTTTAAGCAGGGAACTCGTCCTTGTCCGAGGCAGAGTGGACATCCTACCAATGGCTAACAAAAGTAATTTTTTGCTTGATAAAGAACAGTGCTTGTGTTAATATATTTTTTTACTGTTATGTTATTTAAAACTTTAAAAGTGGAAAAGATATGAATTTGATAACTTTTAAAGGTGGAATTCACCCACCATGCCATAAGGAGTTAACTGAAAATAAGTTAACCACCAAGATGGAGATTCCTTCTCAAGTAGTTATTCCTCTTAGGCAGCATATTGGAGCACCTAATGAAGTTAAAGTAGCTGAAGGTGAGAAGGTTAAGACAGGACAAGTAATTGGAGAAAGTTCTGCTTTTGTGTCTGCTTCTGTCCATGCTTCTTGCTCTGGGATAGTAAAAAAGATAGGAATGTATCCTCATCCAGTCTTAGGAGGTTGCTTAGCGGTGGTCATTGAATCTGATGGGCAAGATACCTGGATCGAAAAAGAAGAACACCGTAATTGGGAGCAAATTTCTCCTTTGGAATTAAGGAAGATCATAAAAGATCGGGGCATAGTGGGGATGGGAGGAGCTGGATTTCCAACCCATGTTAAATTAACTCCACCTGAAAATAAACCTATTGATACCGTTATCTTAAATGGGGCAGAGTGCGAACCTTATCTTACAGCTGATCATCGGGTAATGGTGGAAAGAGTTAAAGATGTAGTTTTGGGATTAAAGATTATCATGAAGGTTCTGGGAGTCAAAAGAGCTTACATTGGTATTGAGATAAATAAGAAGAATGCTTTGTTTTTAATGGAAAAAGCAGTGAGGTCTGAAAAAAGAATAAAGGTGATACCATTAAAGGTAAAGTATCCTCAAGGTTCTGAAAAGCATTTAATTAAAACTATTCTCCAGAAGGAAGTGCCTTCCGGTAAATTACCAATGGATGTAAAGACCGTGGTCTTAAATGTCTCTACAGCTTTAGCGATAAAAGAAGCAGTGGTAAATGGTCTACCTCTAATAGAGCGAGAAATAACCGTGATAGGAAGACCAATTAACGAATCTAAAAATTTAAGAGTACGTTTGGGTACTTTGTTTACTGAGGTAATTAAAACCTGTGGTGGATTTGTAGAAACACCAGCGAGAGTAATTATGGGAGGACCAATGATGGGAATAGCCCAAAAGACCTTAGATCTGCCCATCATAAAAACTACTTGTGGGATTTTAGCTTTAACTAAAGAAGATATTTCTTTGGAAATTCCAAGCAATTGCATTAGGTGTGGAAAATGTGTCGATGCTTGCCCTATGAAACTTATGCCTAATATGCTTGGATTATTAGCCCAGCGAAGAAAGTTAAATGAGTTAAGAGAATATCATCTTTCTGATTGCATAGAATGCGGTTGTTGTGCCTTTGTCTGTCCAGCCAAACGTCCCTTAGTTCATTACTTTAAGTTGGGTAAATACCTTATCGCTAAGGACGATAAGAAATAGATGGCAAATATACAAACAAAGATCCTGTAAGGGTTCATTACCTTGCAGTTGGGTAAATACCTTATCGCTAAGGACGATAAGA
>Ga0180007_10006124_pt1 | contig 11857 bp, 9 predicted proteins | sample MM_PC_MetaG_FD_121122 | JGI IMG/M metagenome (GOLD analysis project Ga0180007, IMG submission 121122) | Groundwater microbial communities from the Aspo Hard Rock Laboratory (HRL) deep subsurface site, Sweden - MM_PC_MetaG | ecosystem: Environmental > Aquatic > Deep subsurface > Groundwater...
AAACATGAGATCGCTTTCTCTGCCCGGTCAGCGTTATGTTATCCAGCATGCCTGGACTTTTATCGCTCAGTTCCTTCTTTTCCTTGCTGTCATTTTTTCGATTCACAGAAACCGCGAGGTTTTGCGTGCTTCTGAACGCTGGAATTTTCTTGCGGCACGGCCTTTTGCAACCGGTTTTTTTGTTGTTATACTGACCCAGTTGCTTTTTCCAGAAGATTCACATACCCCGATATCGTTGCGCCTGCTCTCAGGTGTTATCGGCGGTATTTCCTTTGTCCGGATTCTTATGATTATTATCGATATACGAGACAATGAATTACAGATAATCCCAGGTAACCAGGAAAGGCGTGACTGATGATCCATTTTGACGACATTAAAACATTTGTTCATACTGAAAGCGACAAAAAGACCGAGGGGATTCTGTCGATCATAACTACCCTGATCTCCGGTCTCATCATCATCGTTACAATAAACCCGGAATATCTTCGGGAACTGAACCCGTTCACTCTTTTTCTTTTATCAGTCAGCTGTGCCCTGCCCGTATGGGCCTTTAATCAGCTTCTCTGGTGGTATCTTGGGAGAAAAATATCGGGTGAGATCGTTGCCAAAGTGGCTTTTGTCTTCGACATTACCGGTCCGGAAAAGAAGGTATTGTCTTTCGTCCTGTCCAGGTTGATGAATGCTGTCGATATAATGCGTTTTATTCCTGCGAAAAATATTGCCAACCTCGTGACCATCCTTGCCATTTATGGCGGAGCCGTTGTTCTTTATTTTGCCTCAGGCACGCTGTCTCTCCTCTATGGAACTATCTTCGCCATCAGCCTGTTCATATGGTTGGCAGGAATGTTGGTACTCAAGAGAACAAGCCGCAAGGTCGATGTGGCATATCTGAAAATGACATGGGACAATCTCAAGTTCAATGAAGAGCTTCTTATGCATATCAATCAGCAATTCGAACGGATCGAAAGATTGGTCAAGCCTGAGACAAAAGTGCAGCCGGAAAGAGATGTGTCGGAAAAAGGATCTGAAATATGAAACGATCAGATGCAGACATCCCTACTGTTTTTTATGTGGTTATGTTCATCGCCGGACTGGTTGTTATCTTAGGTGGTATGATGTATGCCCGGCCGATTCTTATCCCCTTCATGATGGCCAGCTTCATAGCTATAATTTGCAACGGTCCCATAACCAGGCTGCGGGAAAAAGGGATACCCCTGTGGCTGGCCCTCATCATAGTTTTGATCCTGATCTCTTCCATATGTTTCGTGGCAGCGTATGTTGTAGGGTCTTCGGCAAAGGATTTTCTGCAGAACCTCCCTCAATATGAAAACAAGCTGAACCAGGACATGCAGCATTTGATCGGGTTCATGAACAGCAAGGGTGTACAAATGCAGGGCAGGATGATCACGGAGTTGATAAATCCGGCTTTTGCAATGAAGTATGCCGGCGCCTTGTTTACAGGAGCCAGCAATTTGATGGCAAACGGACTTGTTATTCTGCTTATCGTAATTTTCATGTTGATCGAAGCGGACAGCTTTCCCGCCAAACTTGAAAAAATGTATGGTGATGACAATCAGAAACGTTTTCAGATAAAACAATTTAATGACAGTGTGAAACAATATATGATCATCAAAACACTGGTCAGCCTGGTCACCGGATTTCTGGCAACAGTCTGCCTGCTGGTGATAGGTGTCGATTACCCTGTTCTGTGGGGGGTGATCGTATTTGTATTTAATTTTATGCCGAATATCGGGTCGATCATTGCAGCTGTCCCTCCTGTGCTTCTTGCCGTAGCACAGTTAGGTCCTGGCAGTGCCCTTGCAACAGCGATCTCCTTTCTTACAATTAATATGTTCATGGGCAACGTGGTTGAACCCCGGGTTATGGGAAAAGGACTTGGCCTTTCTACGCTTGTTGTCTTCCTTTCTCTTCTGTTCTGGGGTTGGATCCTTGGCCCGGTAGGAATGTTTTTGTCTGTCGTGCTGACCATGAAGCTCAAAATAATGCTTGATTGCAATGAAGATACAAAATGGCTCGGAGTGCTTCTTGGACCCAGCCCTGATGATGAGGGAGAATAATGATACTGGAGTCAGCATTGGGTCAAGTTTCCAGACAAACATTAATCCTATACTATCCATGATTTTGAGGAAAACTTTTGAGTAATCCCCAAATCGACACTCTAGGCCTTGCGGCCTGTCGCGGTTGTGATTTGCTCTATTATGAGAAATCACTGACTGGGGGAAAGAAGCTGCGCTGTCCACGATGCGGCACTACGCTGCGGACAGCAATTCCCGATTCCTTGAATAAAACGCTTGCCCTCAGTCTGACAGGGCTGTTGCTGATTATACCTGCCATGTACATGCCGATAATGACGTTTACGGTCATGGGGTTGAAAGGTACCGGCAATGTTATTGATGCCACGCGGGTCATGTTCCTGAAAGGTTTTCCTTTTGTCGGCTCCATGGTTCTGTTGGCGAGTATTCTGTTTCCCGTGGCCAAACTTGCTCTTTTGTTCTGGGTGGCATTCTCCCTCAAGGTTCAGCGCTATTGGTCAAATCTGCCTCTTCTGTTCCGTACGTATAAACACCTGGCTGAATGGGGAATGGTTGAGGTGTATATGCTCGGCATCCTGGTGAGCATCATCAAAATGTACAGCATGGCCCATATTGACTACAATACCGGGTTTTTCTGCTTTATTGCCCTGGTCGTGATAACGGTGGGTTCTTCCGCTGTCCTGGATGAGGATCTTTTCTGGAAACTCATGGAACAAAAAGGCATACTGAACAATGACAGCAAGCCTTCCGGTTCATCTGCTGCTCTTCCTCGAACTGCCATGGAGGCCGGTTTGGTCCGTTGCGAAGACTGTGGGAAAATTGTTCGCCAGATCCAGGCCGCGCCTGATGAAGTTGTCCGTTGTCCACGCTGCAGGGCAGAGTTGCACAGCCGAAAGCCGCGAAGCATCAGTCGCACATGGGCACTGGTTCTGAGCGCTGCCGTCTTTTATCTGCCGGCAAACATCCTGCCGATGATGCGGGTTGACTTTCTCGGCACGCCTGATGATGAGACAATTCTGGATGGCATTATCTACTTTTTTCAAACCGGTGACTTTTTGGTCGGCGGGATCATTCTGACAGCAAGTGTCCTGGTACCCCTTTTCAAGATGGTTGGTATTATCCTTATTCTCCTCAGTATTCATTTGAACTGGAGTGGCTGGATGAAGCATAAAGCAGGGATGTTCCGATTTATAGAATTCATCGGTCGCTGGTCATTTCTCGATATATTTGTCATCGCACTGCTTGGCGCCATGGTCCGTTTCGGATCATTGACGACCATTACTGCCGATCCTGCAGCACCATATTTTACAGCTGTCGTGGTCTCAACAATGTTTGCGGCACTTGCCTTTGATCCGAGGTTACTCTGGGATAGCCATAACCATATAACATCATCAAAAGAAAAAGGATTAAATCATGTCTGAAGCAATTGTTGAAAAGAGACGGGGGATTTCCCCCGTCTGGATTCTTCCTTTACTGGCAATCTGCCTTGGCGGATGGTTACTGTTTAAAAGTTATCGGGATGCCGGCATTGATATAACTCTTCTGGTAAACGATTCGAGCGGTATTGTCGTTGACAAAACAGCAGTCGTCTACAAGGGTAATACAGTTGGGATTGTTAAAGAAATTCACGGAACAGACGATTTGCAGGGAGTTATCCTCACCATAGAGATGAACAAAAATGCCGAACCGCATCTTGTTGAAGATCTCAAGTTCTGGGTGGAGAAGGTTGATGTGGAAGCCGGCAGGATAACGGGGCTTGATACCTTATTATCGGGTAATTATATCGGCGTGCAATTGGGCACATCGACTAAACCGGCCCGCAGCTTTGTGGCCCTGTCCCGCAGGCCCCCGGTACCGGAAAACGCTCCTGGCCTGCATCTTACCCTCCAGACCGAGGAACTGAATTCACTGGAAATCGGCTCCGGGATATATCACAGGGATATCTTGATTGGTTCGGTGCAGGAATATACTCTACAGGAGGATGACATTGTATCGATCGATATCTATATACAACCCGAATATCAAAATCGTGTCAAAAAAGAGAGCAGGTTCTGGAATGCCAGTGGCATTACGTTATCAGGAGGGATCTCCGACCTGAAGATTCATGTCGCATCATTGGCGTCAATCATCAAGGGTGGAATCATGATGCAGACACCGGAAACTCTTAAAGACAGCCTTCCGGCTGAAAATGGGCAGACCTTTATACTCTATGATGATTTTGAGAAAGCGGAATACGGAATCCCGATGACTTTGGTTCTGCCGACCGGTGAAGGAATAAAAAAGGACAGCACCAGTATCATGTACCGGGGACTCGAGGTAGGTCTCATAAAAGAGCTGACAATAAACAGGGATGAAGAAGGGCACAGCGTTACCGCCCATATCCTCCTCGATCCAAGGGCAGAGAGCATCCTCAGGGAAGGGACGGTGTTCTACATGGTCAAACCTGAGTTTTCGTACAAGGGTATCCGTAATCTTGATAGGATTCTCACCGGCACGTATATAACATTTGTACCTGGGAACGGCGCTTTTCAAGACCATTTTCAGGTAAGGCCTGAAAATCCTCCGCAGGTAAAGAAAAAGGGCGATCCTGGCGATCTCGAATTCCTGCTGACACGAACTGACCTCGGTTCCATTAATATTGGTTCGCCTATTTTATATAAGAAAATTCCCGTTGGTGAGATCACGGATTTTACCCTCCGGGAAAAAGAGGATGATGTTCTATTGACAGGTTTGATCAGGAAAAAATATGCTGGCCTGCTGAAAACAACATCCAGGTTTTATAACCTGAGTGGTGTGGAAGTGACTGCCGGTCTCTCTGGTGTCAAAATCCAGACAGGGAACCTGGAAACAATCGTTGACGGCGGAGTCTCATTCTTTACACCTGTGAAAGGAAAAAATGCCGAAAACGGTCGGACATTCAAGGTTTTTGATGATCTTGAAACTGCTGAGAACAATGACAGGATAAAGATAACCATTCATTTTGACCGGACAGACGGGCTGAAAAAGGGGACCAAGGTCAAATATCATGGAATCGAGATCGGCATGGTGAGCAGTGTTTTTTATGAAAATAATATGGAAACGATCACTGTCGAGGCCATGCTGGAGGAAGATACCGCTACCCTGCTCAAGGATGAGACACAGTTTTGGATGGTGCGTCCTGAATTCAGCCTGACCGGCACGCAGCACCTTGATACCATCCTGGGTGGTCCATACATTGCAATTGCTCCTGGAGAAGGTGGGCTTCGGGTCGAATTTGATGCCCTGCCTGATGCACCTGCTGCTGTTGACAAGCAGGCAGGGTTGAGTATCGTCTTGGAAGCTGATGACCTTTTTTCCCTGAAAAGGGGCAATCACGTCTATTATCGTAAAGTTGTCGTTGGGGAGATAACCGGGTATGAACTCTCCACGACCTTCCAGAAAGTGCTCATCAATGTTCTGATCTATGAGCCTTTCATACCGGTGGTTCGCGAAAATACTAAATTCTGGAATGCCAGCGGCATCCATGTCAGAGGAGGGGTCCTGTCCGGTCTCAGTGTGTCGACTGAATCTCTGGAAGGTCTATTGGCTGGCGGTATCGCCCTGGCAACCCCGGAAATCGATCAAATGGGGGAGGCGGTCACGGATGGTCATCATTTCACTCTTTTTGGTGAAGCGAAAGAGGCCTGGCAAAAATGGAGTCCTGAAATAGTTCCTGAGAAAGGAGAAGAGAAATAACAGGAAGAACAGAAAATTTGATAATTAATGGATAATGTACGCTTATAAGGTAAAAAATGTATATCAACCTCGCCATTCTTTCCATATTTGTTTTTCTCTACAGTCTTGTCAGCGGCGGCCTGGAAAAGACCCCCTTCAGCGGGGCGATCATTTTTACCCTGTTTGGTTTTGTTGTCGGTCCCCTCGGGCTGGAAGTTCTTGATCTTCATATTGACACGGAAGGCTTGAGGTCTCTGGCTGAGTTGACCCTCGCTCTGGTGCTGTTTACCGATGCGGCCAATGCTAATTTACGCGAATTTAAAAAGTCCTATAACATTCCGCTACGCCTGCTGCTGATCGGCCTTCCGCTTACCATTCTGCTCGGGTTCGGCGCCGGTGTTCTTTTCTTCGACGACCTGCATTTGCTGGAGATTGCCCTTCTTGCCACTATGCTTGCCCCCACCGATGCGGCATTGGGCAAGGCTGTGGTAACCAACGAGGCGGTCCCGACGAATATCCGGGAGGGGCTGAACGTTGAAAGCGGCCTGAATGACGGTATTTGCGTTCCGATCTTGTTCATCTTTCTGGAACTGGCCACAAGTGGTGTCGTCGGGGGTGGAACCTCTGGTCTGGCTCTCACATTGGTATCACAGGCGATCGGCATCGGCTGTGGCATCGGTGTAGGGATGACTCTGCTCGGTATTTGGCTGCTCAGGGCATGTGCGGACCGGGGATGGATCACCGAAACCTGGAAACAGCTCCCAGTTCCCGCCCTTGCGGTGGCCTGTTTCTCCGTGGCGCAGTGGCTTGGCGGTAGCGGTTTTACTGCCTGCTTTGTCGGTGGCATGCTGTTCGGCTGGCGTGAAAAGCAACATAAACATACACTCCTGCTCGCCGCTGAAGGGACCGGCGATACCATGGCCCTGATCACCTGGGTGATTTTTGGAGCTGCCGTCGTGGGGCAGGCAATCGGATCGTTCAGTTGGCAGGTTGTTCTTTATGCCTTGCTCAGCCTTACACTTATCAGGATGGTACCGGTATTCCTGGTGCTTACCGGCATGAACCTGCGTGGTGACGAAAAACTATTCATCGGCTGGTTCGGGCCACGTGGTCTGGCCAGCATAGTGTTCGCTGTGATCGTTATCAACGAACACCTGCCTGGGAGTGGAACTATAGCAATGACCGTGGCTTGCACCATCATACTGAGCATTATAGGTCATGGGCTCAGTGCAAATCCGCTGGTAAATATGCTTGTGTCGAGGTTGCGTAGAGAAAAAGTATAAATTACGGTAGAATAACCCTGGATATGCTTATTGCTATTACTTTGCATAAATCATACATCATGGCTTTAATAATAATGAAAATCGAAAAAAAATATTTAATCAGTATTTTTATACATCTCTTATTTTTTTTTATATTGACCGTATTTCTTTCCGCCTGCGCACCGGTTGGCCCTGATTTTGTCAAACCGGAGGTCAAAATACCTGCCCAATGGCATGAACAGGATATCGAGGGGTTGGTCTCCGGTTCACCTGACCTGACTACCTGGTGGAACATATTTAACGACCCGGTTCTAAACACTCTTGTGGAATCAGCCCGCCGACACAATAACACGCTTGAGATCGCGGGGCTGCGAGTGCTTGAGGCAAGGGCGCAGTTGGGGATTGTAGCAGGTTCTCTATACCCTCAGTCCCAGTTGGCCGCCGGAAGTGCAACCAAAACCTCACCCCCTGAAAATACTGGTATCAGTGCTAATTACTGGCAGTATTCCCTTGGCGCATCAGCTGCCTGGGAAATTGATTTCTGGGGACGTTTCCGTCGTGGGGTCGAGTCAGCTGATGCATCCTTTATGGCTTCGGTCGCAGCCTATAACCAGGCGCTGGTGCTGCTTACGGCCCAGGTTGTAGACAGCTATACTGCAGTACGGCTGGCCGAAGAGCAGGTAAGGATAGCCCGGGAGAACATCGATATCCAGCAACGGAGCTATGATATCGCCGAGGTTCTCTTCCGTAACGGTGAAACTTCGGAACTGGACATGCAGCAGGCCAATACCCTTCTGTTGAGTACCAAGGCCACCATCCCTAGTCTGGAGGTGCAGCTGACCCAGGCCCGCAATGCTCTGAGTATCCTGTTGGGCCAGCCGCCTGGTTCGATCAATATCATGCTGACAAACGGAATCGCCATTCCGGTTGTCCCCGAAGAGATAGCTATCGGCTTTCCGGCCGATATGTTACGCCTTCGGCCGGATGTGCGCCAAGCGGAATTACTGGCTATGGCGCAGAATGCCCAGGTCGGGGTTGCCGAGACCGGGCTGTATCCGAGCTTTAGTCTGGCCGGCAGTATTGGTTTGGTAGTTGGTGGACCTGGTGGCAGCGATTTAGGTGATTTGTTCAGCGGGGACGCATTCACCTATTCCCTTGGCCCGTCCTTTGTCTGGCCTTTCCTCAATTATGGGCGGATCAAAAACAGTATTCGGGTTCAGGATGCCCGCCTGCAGCAGGCCCTGGTTCATTATCGTGAAACAGTCCTCCAGGCTGCCCGGGAAGCGGAGAATGCCATGGCAGGTTTCATCGGCGCCCGCCGACAAACAGTTATTCTGGCCGAGACCGTTGAGTCGGCCAAACGTTCGAATACTCTGGCTACGCTCCAGTACAAAGAGGGGTTTTCTGATTACCAGCGGGTGCTGAATTCCCAGCAGTCTCTTTTTGCCCAGCATCAGCGTTACATTACCAGCCAGGGTGCAGCAGTCAGCAACCTGGTGGCCCTATTCAAGGCAATGGGCGGAGGATGGGAAGGCCACGGAGGAGATTCTTATATCTCCCCGGAAACACAGGAAACCATGCGGAAACGAACCGATTGGGGCGATCTTATCCCGACCGGCTTGGAAAAGCCAGTTGAGGAGACCATGTTCCCTGCGATCGACTGGTAAGACTTACTTCTAAACGGAAGCATAGGAATGACAGAACAGACAGAAAACAACACCATAACTGACGAAAAATCGAATAAAGCTCCTCGCGATCCAGTGCGGATGTGGACTTTCATTATCCTGGGTATCTGCGTACTGCTGGTTATTTGGTATCTGCGGGCTGACCGTATCACCCCTTTTACTTCGCAGGCCAGGGTTAATGCGATGGTGGTTCCGGTTGCTCCCCAGGTCGCAGGTGTGATCACCTCGGTTGATGTCCGGAACAACCAGGAGGTGAAAGAAGGTCAAATCCTTTTCCAGATCGATACCAGGAACTATGGACTCGCTGTCCAGGCTGCGGAGGCTCAATACGCAGGCGCCCAACAGGCCTTGGCAGCAGCTGCTGCTGCGATCGATGCGGCCAAGGCGCAGGTGAAGTCAGCTCAAGCCAGTTTCGTCCGGGCCCAGCAGGATGCTGAGAGGATGCGCAGCATTCGCAAGCAGGATGAAGGGGCAATTTCACTACGCCGCCTGCAGATGTCTGAAGCATCGCTGTTGTCAGCTGAGGCATCGGTGACCGCAGCAGAAGCCAATCTGCGGCAGGCGATTGAGAACTATGGCAACGAAGGCGATCGCAATTCGCGCATATTGCAGGCCCAGGCTAATCTTGATCAGGCTCGGTATAACCTGGAGCGGACCACGGTGCGGGCGCCGCTTGATGGGCTGGTTACCGATGTGCGACTTGATAAGGGAAACTACGCTGCTGCCGGCGCCCCACAGATGACATTTGTCGCAACCCATAACCACTGGGTCCAGGCCAATTTCACCGAGAATAATCTTGGCCATATCCGACAGGGGATGATGGTTGAAGTGATCTACGATGTCTATCCGGGCCAGGTATTCCAAGGCACGGTCAGGGAGATGGGGTATGGCGTAGCGGTCGATACGTCCTCCCTTGGTGCGCTTCCGACCATCCAGAACAGTCGGACCTGGCTGCGTGATGCACAACGCTTTCCTGTCCTGATCGACATCGGAATTCCACGGGAGGATGCAAAGGATGTTCTCAAAGTTGGTTCCCAGGTTTCGGTAATAGTCTACACGGGTGATTACTGGCTGTGGAATGCCTTAGCAAGGTTTTATATCCGTTCATTGGCAATCCTATCTTATGCCTACTGATATAGATCTTCAACATGCAACTGAGCAAGGAACAGAAATTGCCAGTCGGCGCATCCTTAGGCTTGCCCTTGGCGCGGCTCTGGCCATGTTTTTTTCCCAGGCCATCGATTGGCCTCTATCCTTCATTGCCCCCATTTTCATGGTTCTGCTCCTTTCACTGCCTCTTCCCGCTCCGTCGGTAAAAAATGCTCTGGTTTTGATAGCGTTCATGACCGGCATGCTGTTCTCCTGCTACCTCCTGCTGCCATTCATCCAACACACTCCCATGGCTGGTGTGCTGCTGCTGGCCCTGGCCCTGTACGGCAGTTTTCTGTATACGGCCCGGGGAGGTTCCCCCCTTTTGGGATCACTTTTCACCCTTAGTTTGACCTTGACCGCCAGCATTGGCAGTGTCAACATAGATTTGTTCATGCAACTTCCCAAGGGACTTGCACTTGGCGCTTTTGGCGGGTTTGTTTTTGTCTGGCTGTCTCATGCCCTATTGCCTGACCTTCCGACACACTGTACAGCGTCGAAAGACGATAGTCAGAAAATACTGCCAAAGCCGGACCCGCTTGAGGCTTCCCGAAGCGCGCTGCGTTCCCTGGTTATTGTGTTCCCGGTGACGTTTGTTTTATTATGTCTTGATACCAGCATCAGTTATACCGTCATCATGATCAAGATCGCTACCATGGGCCAGCAGGCAACGACAGACAAAAGCCGTACCATGGGTCGACTGTTGCTTGAGTCAACCATATGGGGAGGGTTAGGCGCATCTCTTGCCTGGATGGTTATGGGTATCTGGCCGTCACTGATCATGTACACCCTTGTTATCACCCTGGCCGGATTAGTATACGGTCCAAGAATATTCAGGGGAGCAGGTATGCACCCCAAGGCGGTTATGTGGCAGTATGCCTTTGTCACCATGATCGCTGTCCTGGCGCCGACGGTCGGATCAATGGCCTCCGGACAGAGTGCTGCTGATAAATTCTGGCTGCGGATCCTGTATTTTCTTTTTATAGCTCTGTACGGTTGGTTTGCTGTTGCCGCCTTCGACGCCTTCTGGCCAGGAAAAAATAACAAGGAGAGGGAAAAGAGCCGTGTTAAGGTCGCAGCACAGTAATGACTGCCTGATTCGGCATCCTGAAACGTCGAAAATGGTTAATGAATAAGGGTAATTTGCTATGAAATTTTCATCATTTGCCGAGCACGGTTTCCAGTATCTTCTGGTCTGTTTTTTTCTCTACCTCATGCTGGGACCCTTTATTGAGGTTATCCCCTTTGCCCCGGTTATTCTGAACCTCTTTCTGTCGGCACTGCTGATCCTTGCTGTCTATACTATCCACAAAAAATCCCACATGATAAAAGGTTCCATCAGTCTCCTTACCGTTACCCTCGTCCTTCTCTGGATCGGATCCATGGGTCTTATTGAATATTCTGCCAAGGCGGCGAGTATTCTTTTGTGCGTCTATCTCTGTTCCCTGGTCTACTCCTTCGGCCAGTATATCTTTGCAGCTAAACGGGTCGACACCAACCTTATTAGTGCTACCCTGTGCCTCTATCTTATTCTTGGTGTTCTCTGGGGTACTATCTACGCTACTGTCGAGGCATTCATGCCCGGTTCATTTACCGGGGAGCTGCTTGCCAAAGCCGGTACACCAGCCGAACAGCTCCATTATTTTTACTATTTCAGCTATGTCACTCTGACCACTCTTGGCTACGGGGATATCCTGCCGCAATCCAGGGCAGCGGCAGCTCTGTGCCAGGTGGAAGCTATTCTCGGCCAGTTTTTTACTGCGGTTCTGGTGGCCAGGCTGGTCGGGATTGAAGTTGCCCAAAAAAATTCCACTGAAGCGAGTGATTAGTGTTATATTTGTTGCCTGTTTACTATGAGAAAAAAGTAGATGAGTTATTGAAAGAAAATATTAGGGTTTCTTGTTCTGGTGATAGTATTGAAATTCTTTCTAGGTAGTTACATCAGCCTGCCGGACAACAGCCAGCGTGTGCGATCAACTGTAATTGATGACGGTGTCACAACCACTCTTGGCAA
>Ga0180007_10006125_pt1 | contig 11856 bp, 16 predicted proteins | sample MM_PC_MetaG_FD_121122 | JGI IMG/M metagenome (GOLD analysis project Ga0180007, IMG submission 121122) | Groundwater microbial communities from the Aspo Hard Rock Laboratory (HRL) deep subsurface site, Sweden - MM_PC_MetaG | ecosystem: Environmental > Aquatic > Deep subsurface > Groundwater...
CATGATGTTAACAGACGTTTCGGTAGAAGTATTTTCAATCTTTTCAAAGTCTATTTTCCTATTTTAGATTCAATTATGCTATTTGATAATACAGGATCCATGCCTAATTTGATAGCTGAGCAAAAAAATGGTAAACTGTTAGTAGTAGATAAAAGCTTATATGATAAAATTAGAGATGCTTTATGAAAAAAAGATTAACACTTCAAGATAAAGCTTTTCTTGCGCTTAAAGAAGCTGTGCAGGAAGTTGTAGACCGTCATATACAGACAGGCAGGCCGCTATCTACATGGAGAAACGGTAAGGTCGTACGAATACCCGCCAGTCAGCTCCTTCATAAAGTAAAATAGCCATAAGTTCTCACCTTTCAAAATATACCTATATGAAAGAAATATTCGCGAAACTTATTGTAAATGTTATTTCAATGATGCTTGTTGTGGCTATGTTTTCGCCTATTCATGCCGATAGGTGGGAAACAGTGGTTATTGCCGCTGTTGTGCTTGGGTTGATGAATATTATTTTGAGACCCGTCATTATAATGCTTACCCTGCCTATAAACATAATTTCGCTGGGGTTATTCACTTTTGTCATTAATGGATTAATGTTTTACCTGGTTTCAGTCCTGGTCCCTGGGTTTAAAGTAGATGGTTTTATTTGGGCCGTTATCGGGTCAACTATTTTCGGCGTTATTAATGTCGTTTTAAACTGGTTTTTTGTTCCAAAAAAACAAAAATGGCATAACGTTTCCTTCCATGCAAATCATGGTGACATTATTGATGCAGATGTAGTGGATCCGGACAAAAAGCTGATTGATTAAAGCCCTAAAATATCCTATAATCGGGGCATTATGAAAATAGAAGTTTCCGAGAAATTAAACAAACTGCCTCCTTATATATTCTCGCGGATAAACCAGCTCAAACTTGAAGCTTTCGCTAAAAAACTCGATGTCATAGACTTGGGCATGGGAAATCCCGATATGCCGACACCAAGTCATATAGTTGACAGATTGTGCGACACAGTAAAAAATCATATCAGAACCCACCGGTACCCGCAGGCCAAGGGCATGCCGAAATTCCGCGCGGCTGTTGCTGAGTGGTTCCAGGAAAGATTTGATGTAAAAATTAATCCCGAAAATGAAGTATTGGCTTTAATAGGCTCAAAAGAGGGTGTTGCTCACCTCTGCATGACATATTTGAATCCCGGTGATATCGCCCTTGTCCCTGACCCTGGATATCCCGTTTATTACAATGGCGTTGCTCTTTCCGGCGGAGAGGCTTACAAAATGCCTCTTCTGGCAAAAAACAAATTCCTTCCGGACTTAGGCAAAATACCTGCGAGTATAGCGAAGAAAGCAAAAATAATGTTTCTCAACTATCCGAATAACCCGACAACAGCAATAGTTGAGGATATGGAACTGTTCAAGGAAGTAGTCAGGTTTGCAAAAAAATACAACATAATAATTATTCACGATAACGCCTATTCAGAACTTACCTTTGACGGATATGTAAGCCCGTCATTTTTGCAGGTTCCTGGCGCCATGGATGTCGCGGTAGAATACCATTCCTTTTCCAAAACATTTTCCATGGCAGGCTGGCGCGTAGGTTTTGTGGTAGGAAATGCAGAGATATTAAAACCCGTTGAAAAATTCAAATCTTTTGTTGATTACGGGGTTCCAACTTTCATCCAGCTTTCCGGGGTATGCGCATTGAAAAGCCCGAAAGAATGTATAAAAGAAACAATTGAAATATACCGGCGCAGAAGGGATAAGTTTGTTTCAGAGCTGGATAAAATCGGCTGGCATGTTGAGAAACCCAAAGCTACCATGTATCTTTGGGCCCAGTTGCCGGAGGAATTTAAAGCCGCAGGTTCATTGAAATTCTCGGAAGCGTTGGTTAAAGAAACGGGAGTAGCTACGACCCCGGGAATAGCTTTCGGGGAATACGGCGAAGGCTATGTGCGTTTTTCACTTGTAACGCATGATAATCGTTTTCATGATGCCGTTTTAAGAATAAAAAAACTGCTGAAAAGCAAAAAAAAGGGTATTTAGATGCAAAAAAGGAAAGTAAATTTAGGTTTTGTAGGTTTAGGCACGGTAGGAAGCTGTACCCTGGAGATATTAAATAAAAACAGTAAAATTATCGAAAGCAAAATAGGGACTTCAATTGAAGTTACCCATTTGTGCGATGCTTCTTCATCGCGGCTTAAAGCCGGGGCGAAAAGGCTGGGTTCGAATGTGAAATTATCTTCCGACTGGCAGAAATTAGTAACTGATTCTAATGTTGACATTGTCGTTGAACTTATCGGCGGAATAGATATAGCAAAAAAGGTTATCATTGAATCTTTAAAAAACGGTAAAAATGTTGTAACGGCAAATAAAGCTGTTCTAGCTGAAAACTGGGATGAGATTTTTACTCTTGCAAGATCCAAAAGGAAAGTGGTTTATTTTGAGGCAACTGTGGGCGCCGGCATACCAATAATACAGGCTTTGAACGAGGGGTTAGCGTCAAACCGCATTAACTGTATTGCGGGAATATTAAACGGAACGACAAATTACATTCTTACAAGAATGTTTAAGGAAAATATAAGTTTTGACATTGCGCTTAAACAGGCCCAAAAAAGCGGTTTTGCGGAAGTCAATCCGCATTTTGATATTGAAGGAATAGATACCACTCATAAACTTTCTATACTTTCATCGATAGCCTGGTCGTGCTGGGTAAAAAAAGAAAAAATTTATTGCGAAGGAATAGGTAACATTGACAGGATAGATATAAAATACGCCTATGAAGAATTCGGTTATATCATTAAATTACTGGGAGTCGGAAGAAACTGCGGCAATAAACTTGATTTTTATGTAAGCCCCTGCCTGATACCAAAGGATCATCCTTTTGCGGCCGTTGAAAACGAATATAACGCCATACTGGTTGACGGCAATGCCAGCGGGAATATAATGTTTTATGGCAAAGGGGCAGGCGGGAACCCCGCCGCCAGCGCTGTTGTAAGCGACATAATGTTTTTGGCAAAGGAATTTTCCATGGGCACTGCGGGCACGGTACCTTATGTAAATACTTCAAATTGCGCGGCCCTGGAATATTTGCCTGCCCGGGACCGTACGGGAAAGTACTATTTAAGGTTTTCCGCCATAGATAAACCCGGGGTATTATCAAAAATTTCTGGCATGCTGGCAAAATATAATGTCTCTATTGCCCAGGTTTTCCAGAAGGAGCCTGTTTCCAGGCACAAAAAAGTTGTCCCGGTGCTTATAATTACGCACTCGGTCAAAGAAAAAGCAATCAGGGATGCTATTGATGAAATTAATAAGCTTTCCGTAATAAAATCAAAAGCAGTGCTTATACGCATCGAAGATTTATCAGTATGACACCGGTAAAAAAAAACTCTTATGCCGGGCTGTATTTTGTTTCTTCCATCGGAATAAATTTAGTTGCTTGTACCGCAGCCGGGCTGATAATCGGGGTTTATCTTGATAAATATTTTCACACCCGCTATTTAACTATAATTTTCCTTTCTCTTGGAATCGCTGCCGGTTTTTGGCAAATAATAAAAGACATTCTGAAATTAAACAATGTTTCTAAGCATAAAGAAAACAATCATTAAAGTAGCCGCTCTTTTTATTTTGCTTTCAGTTTTTTCATTTTTATTTTTGAAAGCCGAAAGCATTTTTACCGGCATCTTATCAGGAATGGCGGTAAGTTTGCTTAATTTATACATGCTTGCCCTGACTCTGGAAAAAGTAAGCGCTTTGCAAACGCCTAAAATCTGGAGTTATTTCTGGAGAACTTTTTTCCTGCGCCTTCCGGCGGTTGTGCTGGTTTTTTGCCTGTTGATTGTTTTATTAAAAATAAACATGGCTGGTTTTTTCCTGGGGCTGGTAACAGGTTTTATTATAGGAATATTTAAGCTGACAAAATTATGTCAATTGTCCCCGAAAGCATAGAATATCACATTGCGCATGTTCCAACTTCTATTTTAATGTCCCTGCTGGTATGGGCTATTTTGCTTGTATTGTCTTTAGTTGTGTTGAAGTCGTTCAAATACATCCCGGGTAAAATACAGGCCGCGCTTGAAGCCTGTTTTGAGTATATCTTTAAACTGGCTGATGAATCCATCGGCCCGGAAGCTTTCAGATATTACCCGTTATTCCTTGGCATATTTCTTTACGTACTTGTAAGCAACATCATCGGGCTGATTCCGGGGCTGATTTCTCCGACATCCGACCCCTATGTCACTGTAACTTTGGCGTTAGTAGTTTTTATTTATTACAATTTTCAGGGTTTTTTAAAAAAAGGCTGGGGTTATCTCGGGCATTTCTTCGGGCCAAAACTGCCCTGGTATATGTTTCCAATAAATATTTTGATGTTCATAATCGAAATGATCAGCAATTTTGCAAGGCCGTTTTCATTGGCCATGCGTTTGTTTTGTAATATATTTTCAAAAGAAATATTGCTTGGCGTACTTGCTTTGCTTGTTTTGAAATTCTTTTTCGGCAACGGGCCCATTGAGAAAGCTTTGACAGTAGGGCCGCTGGTTTTGCGGCCGTTGATTCTTCTTCTGGGGCTAATGATAGGAATTATACAGGCGCTAATATTTTTGGTTTTGACAATATCGTATGTTGCAGGAGCAGTGAAGTCAGAAGAACATTAAGGAGGGTAACGTGTTTAGAAGAATTATCAGTGTATGTTCATTTATGTTGATGACAGGTTTAGTATTCGCGCAGGAAAAGGCCGCCACTGCAGTGGTTCAGGCAGCAGCGCCGTTTTCAGTAAATTATTTCGTATGGACCGTAATAGTGTCCGGTCTTGGTATTGCTTTTGCGGCGGCATTTTGCGGTTTGGCGCAGAGCATGGTGGTTTCAAAAGCCGTGGAAGGTATTTCCAGACAGCCGGAAGCAACACCGCAGATTCAGCTGGCCATGATGATCGGTTTGGCATTTATTGAATCACTGGTGCTTTATACGCTTTTCATCGGGATAATTTTGCTTTTTGTAAATCCCTTCATGAAGTATTTTATACAATAACATGATCGAAATTAATCCTGGGATATTTTTAGCCCAAATAATAACCTTTTTGGCAGCTGTTTTCATATTGTGGAAATTAGCCTGGGGCCCTTTGATAAATATGCTGAAAGAACGCCAGGAAAAAATAAAAAAAGATATCGATTCCGCGGAATCAGCGCGCCAGGCAGTGGAAAGACTTCAACAGGAGTATAACCTTAAATTAGCGGAGATTCAACAGAAAACCGATGAGCTTCTCTCCCAGGCCAAACAGGACGGAGAACGGCTTAGGAAAGATATTCTTAACACAGCCCAGAAGGAAGCTGAGGAATTGCGTAATAAAGTTGAACAGCAGCTTAAACAGGACAAAAATAGTATTGCAAAGGAATTGCGTAATGAATTAACCGGCCTTTCTGTAGCTATGGCTGAAAAACTGCTTCAGGGATCTGTAGATAAAAAATTACAGGATAAACTTTTCAAGGAAGTTGTCGATAAATTATGAAAAATATTTTTGTTTCCAGGCATTACGCCCGGGCGTTTTATCCTGTACTCGAAGAAGAATTACAGGGTGCGCTCGAAGTGTTTGGCGCAATAGCAAAGATTTTGGAAACTACTCCGGATGTAAATAAATTTCTGGCGCATCCGCTGTTTTCATTGGAAGAAAAAAAACAATTACTCTTTAAAAACTTCAAAACAAAGCTGTCTCCCGATATTAAAGAATGCCTTGCGGTCCTGATACAAAAGGGCAAAATATTTCTCGTTAAAGAAATTCTTGAAGAGTTGAAGAAATTACAGAAGGAAAAAGGAAATATACAGGAAGTCAGTGTTGAAAGTTCCTGGGAATTGTCCGGGAAAGAAAAAACGGAAATTGAAGACAAGCTTAAAAAATCCGCAGGAAAAAAAGTTGCGGTTCAATATAGCTTGAATAAAAAACTCATCGGAGGATTAATTGTAAAAATCGATGATGAGATAATAGATAACAGCTTGAAGGCAAAACTGAATAGTTTAAAGGAACTAATTTATGTCAATTGATTCTAAAGAAATTACCGGAGTAATCAAAAAACAGTTGGAAAATTATCAATCCAAGCTTGAACTCAAGGAAGTCGGTTATGTACTGCAGGTAAGCGACGGCATAGCCAGAGTTTACGGCTTGGAAAAAGTTATGTACGGCGAGCTGGTTTTATTGCCGCATAATGTTTTCGGCATGGTATTAAACCTGGAAGCGGATAGCGTAGGCTGTATTCTTTTCGGCGGGCAGCAGCTTACAAAAGAAGGCGATGAAGTAAAACGCACAGGCAAGGTCATGGAAGTACCTGTTGGCGAAGCGCTTCTTGGAAGAGTTGTAAACCCTATCGGCCAGCCTCTTGACGGTAAAGGTAAAGTTGATACGGCGGGAAAAACACGGCCTATTGAAGTTATAGCCCCGGGCGTTATTGAAAGACAGCCTGTTAAAGAGCCGTTACAAACCGGTTTGAAAGCTATTGATTCCATGATTCCCATCGGCAGAGGCCAGCGGGAACTTATCGTAGGAGACAGGCAGATTGGCAAGACAGCAATTGCAATCGATACAATTATAAATCAGAAAAATGACCCTAAAAGGCCGATATGTATCTATGTGGCCATAGGACAAAAACAATCAAACATAGCCCAGATAGTAAAAACTCTTGAAGCTCACGGCGCAATGGAATATACAATAGTTGTTTCAGCTACAGCCAGCGACCCGGCGCCGTTACAATATGTTGCTCCTTATGCAGGCTGTGCGATGGGCGAAGAATTTTTATGGAAAGGCAAAGATGTTCTTTGTATTTATGATGATTTGACCAGGCATGCGCAGGCTTACAGGCAGTTGGCGTTATTACTTCGCAGGCCTCCGGGCCGTGAAGCTTACCCGGGAGATGTTTTTTACCTGCACTCAAGGCTGTTGGAACGCGCCTGTAAACTTTCAGACAAAAACGGCGGCGGTTCTATAACTGCTCTCCCTATAATTGAAACCCAGGCAGGGGATATTTCAGCCTACATACCGACAAACGTAATTTCTATCACTGACGGGCAGATTTATCTTGAAGGAAACCTGTTTTTTTCCGGTATCAGGCCGGCAATAAATCCGGGTTTGTCAGTATCCCGAGTAGGCGGTACTGCCCAGATAAAAGCTATGCGCCAGGTTGCAGGCAAGGTAAGAATTGAGCTGGCACAGTACAGCGATTTATCGGCATTCGCGCAGTTCAGTTCAGAACTTGATAAAGCTTCCCAGATGCAGTTGGCGCGGGGCGAGAGAATTGTGGAAATATTGAAGCAAAAACAATACCAGCCTTTGCCGGTGGAAAAGCAGATAATAATTATTTTTGCGGGAATAAACGGGTTCTTAGACGATATTGCCGTAAGTAAAATAAAGGAATTTGAAAATTCTTTATATAAGTATCTGGATGCGAATCATCCGGAAATCTGCGCTGAAATTAATGAAAAAAAAGTTATTGAAGATGCGCTTAGCGAAAAAATAAATTCAGCGATAAAATCTTTTAAAGAGCAGTTTAAATAACATGCCCTCAATAAGCGCATTAAGAAGAAAAATAAAGGGTTTTAAATCAACCCAGCAGATCACGAAGGCCATGAAAATGATAGCCGGCGCGCGGCTTGCGAGGGCCCAGAAAAACATTATTAATGCGCGGCCTTATGCCGTAAAAATGCAGGAGTTGCTTTCAGATTTGGCTGTAAGAACATCTGAGTTTGAAGTCGCGGCACACCCTTTGTTGAAAAAACAGGTTTCAAAAAAGGCCGGGCTGCTTGTGATTACCGGCGATAAAGGGTTATGCGGCGGGTTTAACAATAATGTAATCCGCAAAGCTATGGAATTTATTAACCAGCAGCCTGGAACGGAAATAAAAATGTTTGTTGCAGGAAGAAAGGCCCAGGAATATTTCAGGAGATTAAATATCACTGCATCCGGCGAGTATTCAAATATTTTCAGCAAACTCGGTTTTGTTCACGCGGAACTTATCGGCCAGGACCTTATTAATATTTATATCAAAGAAAATCTCTCCAAAATCGTTATGATTTATAATGAATTTAAATCCGCTATTTCCCAGCAGGTGGTACAGGTTGATCTTTTGCCGGTTGAAAAACCAGTTGAATCCAAAAAATCCAAAGTAGATTTTCTTTATGAGCCCCAAAAGGACAAGATTCTGGAATCATTGCTTCCAAGATACGTGAAATCCCAGGTTTTCAGGTCTCTGCTTGAGTCCTATGCCGCGGAGTTATCGGCAAGAATGAATGCCATGGATAATGCGACAAAAAGCGCAACCGAACTTATTGAAGATTTGACGCTTCATATGAATAAAATCCGGCAGGCGAATATTACAATGGAAATTGCGGATATTGTAGGAGCTGTTGAAGCGCTGAAATAAAAGGAGATTCTATGAGTATAGGAAAAGTTGTTCAGGTTTTTGGCCAGGTGGTTGACGTAGAATTTTCAGCGTCAAATTTACCGGCAATATATAATGCCCTTACAATTGGAACCCTGACTCTCGAAGTTGTTCAGCATATTGGAGACAGCACAGTAAGGGCCATTGTTTTAGGGGCCCCGGAAAGTTTATCCAGGGGACTGTCGGTTGAAGATACGGGCAAACCTATAAGCGTTCCGGTAGGAAAAGCCTGCCTGGGCAGGCTGATGAATGTGCTCGGCGAGCCGATTGATTATAAAGGCGATATTAAAGCGGATAAATTCGAATCCATTCACCAGCCGGCGCCGTCTTTAGAAGATCAGGAAACAAAACTTGAAATATTTGAAACCGGCATAAAAGTAATCGATTTGTTATGTCCTTATAGAAAAGGCGGTAAAGTCGGTTTGTTCGGCGGGGCAGGCGTAGGAAAAACTGTTATTATTATGGAACTGATTCACAATGTGGCAAAGCATCACGGCGGCGTTTCTGTGTTTGGCGGAGTTGGTGAAAGAACCAGAGAAGGCAACGATCTTTACCGCGAAATGACCCAATCTAAAGTTATTGATAAAACAGTAATGGTATTCGGGCAAATGAATGAGCCTCCGGGTTCAAGACTGCGTGTAGCGCTTACGGCTCTTACCCAGGCGGAATATTTCCGTGATATTGCGCGGCAGGATGTCCTGCTGTTTATTGACAATATTTTCCGTTATATTCTTGCCGGCGCTGAGGTTTCCGCGCTTCTTGGTAGAATGCCTTCCGCTGTCGGGTATCAGCCGACCCTGGGCGCAGAAATGGGAGAGCTTCAGGAACGTATTACTTCAACTAAAAATGGTTCGATTACCAGCGTGCAGGCCATATATGTTCCGGCGGATGATTTAACAGACCCCGGCGTGGCGACAGCTTTCGGGCATCTGGATGCTTCTACAGTTCTTTCAAGGCAGATTTCGCAGCTTGGTATTTATCCGGCAGTGGACCCTCTTGATTCTTCAAGCAAAATTCTGGATCCTCAGATTGTCGGCGAAGAACATTACGAAGTTGCTCGCGGCGTGCAGAATGTTTTACAAAGATATAAGGATTTGCAGGATGTTATCGCCATTTTAGGCATTGATGAATTATCCGAGGATGATAAACTCATTGTAAGCCGCGCAAGAAAAATACAGAAATTTTTCTCCCAGCCGATGTTTGTCGCTGAAGACTTTACCGGTTTACCAGGAAAATATGTCACTTTAAAAGAAACCATAAGAAGTTTTAAGGAATTGCTGGAAGGAAAACATGACAGCCTACCGGAACAGGCGTTTTTAATGGCGGGCGGTATAGACGAAGTTATAGAAAAGGCTAAAAGCTTAAAATGAAAACAATACCTGTAGAAATAATCACACCAGAGAAACTTGTTTTAAAAGATGAAATGGAATCTATAGTAATTCCTTCTTACGAAGGTGAACTTGGGATCCTTCCCGGGCATACACACCTGCTGGCGCAGATCCAGCCGGGGGAAATAAGCCTTACTAAAAATAAGGAAACAAAATATTTTGTCGTTTCCGGCGGTTTTGCGGAAGTTCACCCAGATAAGGTAGAGATTTTTGCCGAGACAGCCGAACTGGGCGAGGAATTGGATTTTGAAAGAGCCAAGCAGGCCCTTGAAAAAGCAAAATTCCAGTTAAAAGAAGGCAAAGATATTTTGCCCGCCGGTTTGGCTATGCGCAGGGCTCTTGCACGGCTGAAGGTTGTTGAACGGGTCCAGGTCCAGCGGAAAAAACGTAAAATCTAAAACTATCCTGCCACTTCAAGAAACACATCTACAATCTCTGCGTCAAACTACCTGTTTTTTTCCTTAACAAGAATTTCTTTTGCGGTTTTTAATTACGGTCAGCAGATCTTCGCCTGACATTATCGGCATTGAGAGGTCTGTGACTACTACGTCAAAATTGCACTTTCTCAGCAAAGAGACCGCGTCAGCCCCGTTGTTAATGGATTCGTAGTTCATTTTAAAATCTCTTGTAAATAGGAAATTGCCGCCAGGCTTGCCAGATAGCTTGTTTTAGGGTTGCCGGGTGAAGGCAGATTTTCAGTTCTTGTAAAAATCCTGCCTGAAGCGCTCAGTACTTCGATTTCATGCGTGTTTCTTTTTACTTTTGGGTCAGCAATAATCCTCACTTTAGTTTTTTCTGCGCCTATCCCTGCCAAGGATAATGCCGCCGCGACGTTGATATTAGCCGGATATTTTTTTATTGCTTCTTTAGCTGTACCGTTAAAAATAATTTTTTCAGTTTTAAGTTTTAAGCCCAGTGCTTCAGGCGGTTTTCTTGTGACTAGGACAGCGCTTGTTATTTTGCTCAGTTTTGCGCCTCTGATTGCATCCAGCCCGGCTATCGCACCGGATGGGAAATAAACTTTGCAATTATGTTTTTGCGCTGATTTAAGAATGTTAGGGAATGCAATTAAGGCGCCTACGCTTAAAATAAAAATATCTTTTTTTTGAACAAAAGCTAACTTTGAAATTTGGTCAACTGCATTTTGGCTGGCGCATTCAATAATAAAATCAGAAACGTTTACAGCTTCCTGGATATTCTTTGCAATAATCGGGGAATTGTTTTTTAAAATACTTTTAAGTTCATCAGATTTTTTTGGGATAAAATCATAAAGGGCTGTCAGCGTGCCGTTTATTGTTTTCTTTTCAAAAGCAAGAGCGATTTCTTTCCCGATGGTTCCGCATCCGATTAAAGATATTTTCATTTAGTTTGGCCCTTTATTTCAATGTTGTCTATGAGTCTTGTTTTTCCTAAATAGCCTGCATAAACTATTCTGGAGGGATATTCAATATTGGTTTTCTCTTCTTCAAGTGTAAGTGGTTTGATAATGTTTATATATTGGTTTTTTAAACCGGGGGTTGATTCCATTTGAGATTTTAGTTTCGCTAATAATTTTTTAATGTTTTTTTCTTTTTTCTTTTTAACGATATTTTTTACATTAGTCAATAAGCGATGAATTTTATTCGCCACTTTTCTTTCTTCGGGTTTAAGGTAAATATTTCTGCTTGACATCGCGAGCCCGTCTTTTTCCCTTAAAGTCGGACAGGGGACAATTTTGACGGGAAAATTAAGGTCTTTTACCATTTTTTGCAGAATTGTCAATTGTTGGTAATCTTTTTCGCCGAAGTAAGCCCGGTCCGGCTGGGTAATGTTAAATAATTTGGCAACTACAGTAGTTACTCCGCGGAAATGCCCGGGCCTATACTTACCGCATAAAATGTCAGACATCTTTTCAACTTTTATATAAGTTAAATAATCCTTAGGGTACATTTCTTTTACTGATGGTGTAAAAATATAATCAACGCCATTTTTTCTGCAGAGTTTGGAATCTTTATTAAACGGCCTTGGATAACGCAGATAGTCTTCATTAGGGCCAAACTGAGCG
>Ga0180007_10006126_pt1 | contig 11855 bp, 11 predicted proteins | sample MM_PC_MetaG_FD_121122 | JGI IMG/M metagenome (GOLD analysis project Ga0180007, IMG submission 121122) | Groundwater microbial communities from the Aspo Hard Rock Laboratory (HRL) deep subsurface site, Sweden - MM_PC_MetaG | ecosystem: Environmental > Aquatic > Deep subsurface > Groundwater...
ATTGTGTTCTAACAGACCAAGATCAGGACAGGTTGGTACCGGCCCCGAGCCAACGAGAGGAGCAAATCGGTTCTCCACCAGGGCGCGGGCGGTATCGGGTTCAAAATCACCAACCAACACCAGGACCATATTCTCCGGCCGGTACCAGGCATCATAAAACCGCTTAATTGCTGCATGGTCTGTTTTTTCCAAAGTTTCAACGATGCCTATGGGCATCCGCTCCGGAAGCAGGGTCCCCTTCATGGAAAATTCTATTTCCTTTACTTGGCTTCGATAGCCTGCAGAATCTCGACTCCGTTTCTCGGCAAGGATCACACCTAGTTCCCGCTTGACTTCTTCATCCAGCAACAAAGCGCCCCGGGCATAGTCGGAAAGGACAAGCAGCCCCTGTTCAATGTCCTCTTTGCTGCCCGAAGGCAGGATAACATCGAAAACGGTCTCGTCAAAACCGGTGTGGGCATTAATATCACCGCCAAAACTCATGCCGATGGACTGAAAATACTCTACCAACTTTCCGGGAGGGAAATGGATGGAGCCGTTAAAAAGCATATGCTCAAGAAAATGGGCATACCCCCGCTCCGTATCGCTTTCATTGAGGGAGCCCGCCTGGATACCAAGATATATGGCAACCCGATTCTTGGGTTCCTGATTTTTTTTGAGTACATAGCGTAAGCCGTTGTCCAACCTGCCGAATACCAGGGACGGGTCAGGCTGCAGATCACTTTTCTCATGTGCCCAGACTGTGGAAAAGCAGTCTTCCGCAACCGATGCCCCCGGCAATAAACAGACAATAACGAGAAGACAAAAGGCAAACAGACTGCCTGAAACTTTTTTATATAAAACCATTGATCCTCCTGATCCGATTTTGACAAAATTATTTTTTTCCCAAGCTTGCCTTGAGGTAACAGCACATCTCAACAGTATAAGACAGGTACCTCTTTTTGTCAGTCTTTGGTTGATTGTTATCAACAGAGATTTCTCGTGTAAATCATCACGAGAAGGTGGAAGGGCCAATGAGAATATGCTACGGTCATATGAACCAGCTTTTCAGTCGACTAAATGTTATCACAGTCGAAGAGAATGTCGCACCGCAGATGTCAGGCCTATACAATTCGGTATGCTGCTGTCCATATTCAAGGAAATCATTTAAGGATACTTTGAAAATCAGATCGATTAAAGGCAACCGATCTTTTCAGGTAGAGCGCCATGCAATCGAGAGACGAATACCACCACACTGCCGCCATTTACGACCTGCTCTTCTCCCGATCCCTGCGAGGTATCCGTTACAATATCTGTACCTTTATCACTCACTGCAGGGCCAGGAATGTTATTGATCTCTGCTGTGGTACAGGTGAACAGCTTCAGATGCTCAGCAAAGAGGACATAGTACTCACCGGAGTTGATCTTTCTCCTTCTATGCTGACCCGGGCCAGAGAAAAAGGTTCTAGAAAAATCATATACCTGGAAGCGGACGCCAGCCGGCTGCCGCTGCCTGATGCAAGTTATGACGGAATAATTATCAGTTTAGCCCTGCATGAGAAAACAGCTCTCCAGCATAAGGCTATCTTTCAAGAGGCATGCAGGCTCCTGCAGCCACACGGCCATATTATCATTGCTGATTATTCCCATCCCACTTCCGGATTAAGCCCTCTGCTGCTTGGCAAGATCGTTGTCCCGGTCATAGAAAGACTGGCAGGTATCAATCATTACCATAATTATCGGGACTGGATGAGAAACGGTGCAGTCGAAGGATTTCTTGCAAGAGAGAACCCTGGTAAGAGCATTCTTATCTCTAGCCATTTCCAAGGGTGCATCCGACTCTGTGCAGCCTCTCAGGTCAAAGAGAGTCCGTTGCAGGCCAGTCTCAAGAAAATCCAGGCCAACAGCCCCAAAACCGAACAGCCGTCTTTCATATTTCCAATGAAGGAACAGGACAGTGATTAAAACCGGATAACAAAGTGCCAGCATCTCATCTTCAGCCGATGAATCTGATGCAATAGGGGGCGGCAGATTCACGACCATGATCTTGTGAATAATGGCACTGATAAATTCTTACAGTAGAGAAGATGAAGCAACTTGAGATTATTACCGACAACCTGTTAATAAACAGGAAAGGCAACACCGTATGAACATTGCAGGAAAAACAGCCATTGTTCCTGGAGCATCCCGCCCTGTGGGCAGGGCCATCGCCAAAAAACTTGCCGAAAATGGTGTGAACCTGATTCTCCCCACCTTTGACTGGCCTGAATCTATTACGGACATGGAAAAAGAATTTCAGCAACTGGGATATTCGTTTCTTGCTCTTCCAGTGGACCTCAGATCTGAAGAGGCTGTTAAAGGGATGGTCATGATTGCCCGGGAACACTTCGGTTCTCTCCATATCCTGGTCAACAATATTGAACGTGGGGGAATGCCTGCGCTCCACGGTGGGTATGACCTCCCGCACAACAGAGGACAGTGGGATCTGGAAATCGCCACAACCCTCAAAGCCAAATGGCTTCTTTTCCACCACTGTTACCCCCTTATGCAGGAATCAGAGAACGGAACAGTGGTCAATATCTCGTCTATCTCGGGTATTACCGGGCGCAGTGGTGCAGCCGCTCCTTTTTTCAATGATGCCTACAGTGCTGCCAATCGGGCAATTTCCTCTTTTACCGAGACCTGGGCCAGAGAAGCGGCGCCCTCCATACGGGTGAACGAACTTCAGCTGGGACTTATACGTCATCGTCATGGAGAAGAGACAAGGGGATGGACGGCAATGGATAGAGAAGAAAAAACAAAGATAGAGGAGCAATGCCTTTTACAACGAACAGGTACTCCGGATGAAGTGGCCTCAGCAACACTTTTTCTCATCAAGGACGCCGACTACATGACAGGAAGTGTATTGAGGATGGATGGGGGATTTGTGCTGGGGAGCCAGCAAGTTCCTCCTATGCCAACAGGAATTTTAGGCAAGGAATAAGAGCAAAACGATACACAGCACAAGAGAGAACAGGTTGAGGCAGGCTCAGAGGAATGTCAAATAGTGAAGGACCTTACTTCATCATTCGACATTCCCTGTTCGAGATTGGATATTTTTATTACAGGGTTCAGTTTGAGCAACCTGAATTTCTCAAATATCCAAAGCCCAGTCCGGTATATGACTTAATATATAATCCTGAATAGCTTCTTTCTGCTGATCTTTAGCAACATGTCCGACAGCTTCTTGCAGTTCTTCGAAATCGAACCAGCAAAGTTCACGATTGTCGTGATTGTATACTGTCAAAATCCGCTTATCCTTTCTATGGATATCCTCTTCTTCCTGGATGGCGGCAACAAGCCTGGCTGCTTCCTGGAAAGGCAGAAATTTAACTTCTTCTTCACTCATTCCTATGTACCTCAAACAAAAAAAAGGGTAATTCGGACTCGGTCCGTTTCACCCTTTCACACATTCTAATACATCCCGGGATACCTTCAGGCCGCTTTGACAACTGCTCCGGAGCGAATACAACGGGTACAGACACGAGCTCTTACACAGCTTCCGTTTCCGGAAACCATACGAACTCGTTTCAGATTCGGCAGCCAGCGACGCCGTGTTTTATTGTGGGCATGAGAAACGTTATTTCCTGTGACAGGCCCTTTTCCACAAATTTGACAGACTTTAGCCATGACTTACTCCTGATATTTTTTCTTTCGAACTAGTTGATAACTTTCGAATATAATATAAAAACATTTCTTTGTTTTTAGGTCAGCAAACGAGAAACTCTCTTTTATACTTGTTTTCCCCATGAATGGCAAGGACTTTTCCAAACATTGCAGCTCCCCTTCTAGACCTCTAAGCAAACGGAGCATCAAGAGAACTGTATCGTGTAATATATTCACTAAAGGCCACCTTGAAGAATGCTCATTCCCACTTAAGATCGTGGCACGGGAAGATTATAACGCGCAGCATATAGGATAAATATGTGAGTATTTTTCATGTTACCGTAAAGAGGAAATCGACTGGAAAGACAATTATTCAAGGTGGCCTAAAGCTTATATTGACAGGCAGGCTTATGACGATTAGTTTTTGTAATTTTGATCACAGGATACTCTTTTTTCTTCCAGTCGCTGTTGTCACAGTGTAGGATAAGCAAATGGTAATAATATTGGCTTCTTTTCAGCTCCCCCAGAAGAACATACCTGACAAACCTCTTGCTTTTCAGACTGAAATGCGATAGAGAGCAACCAACAATAATAACTATTCTTCCCCCAGGTCATGAATACTAAAAATCCCATTTTCGCTTTTTTTTCGTCTGTTAAACTCGCCCTTTTCACCCTCTTTCTACTAGCCGTCACCTCTGTTATAGGGACGGTCATCCCCCAGAAAGAAAGTTTCCAGTGGTATGTAACAACTTACAGTGAGACCACGGCAAACATTTTTCAGGTTCTTTCTATTCCGGATATGTACAACTCATGGTGGTTTCTCAGCCTCCTTACTCTTCTCAGTCTCAATCTTGTTGTCTGTTCCATAAACAGATTTCCCGGCGTGTGGCAACAGATCAAGGCGGACAATCTGGTCACTGAGCTCTCTCGACTGAAAAAAATGCGCCTCTCCCAAAACTGGGATTCCGAAAAATCCACAACAATACTTGCTGCCGAGCTCACCCAGTCTCTTGCGGCCAAGGGATGGAAAGCGGAGCAGCGTGAACGCGACAATATACTCCTCCTCTTTGCTCAAAAAGGAGCCATGACCCGAACAGGTGTCTATATTGTTCACGCCTCCATCCTGATGATCTTTCTTGGCGCCATAATTGGTGAGTTATATGGTTTCAAGGGATCAATCATGCTTCCGGAAACCAAAGCCACTGACAAGATCTATGCCTTTAACACACAGGCATCTATTCCTCTTGGGTTTGAGGTCCGCTGCGATCGTTTTGGCATCGATTTCTATGACAGCGGCATGCCCAAGGCCTACAGATCTGATCTTACTGTACTCGAAAATGGAAAGGTTGTTCTGAATAAACAGATCGTAGTCAATGACCCGCTCACCTACAAAGGAATCACCTTTTACCAATCCAGTTACCAGAGCTACGAGGATTTCCTGCTCACCGTCACTGACCAGCAGACAGGTGCCGCCGAATCAGTTATCATGCCTTTTCAGCAACCGCAGGATCTGACGACACACAGTGCCAAAATAGGAATTGTCAATGCCCAGGCCAAAGGTCAAGCCGTCACCAGTATGAAAATCTGGTTCGATGATGACCTGGGTCCCCCATCCATCTTCTGGCTGGAAGCCGATGCCCAGGTAACGGTGGAACGACAAGACAAAAAATATACAATTGCAGGAAAGCAGATGTATGCCACCGGCCTGCAGGTGGCTAAAGATCCGGGTGTCTGGGTTGTATACCTTGGCTGCAGTATGATGATACTTGGTCTTTTCATTGCCTTTTTCATGTCTCACCGCCGTATCTGGCTGCTACTGGACAAAGAAGGCGAGAAAACTTCAATTTTGATGACCGGAAGCGCCAACAAGAATAAAAACGGTTTTGAAAAAGCCTTTGCCCTTCTTGCTGAACAACTTACCGGGAACAGTGGCAAACAGTAACAGTGCCTGCCCTTATTATTTTTAAAGCACTAGGCCAAAAAGACTCTTTTCTTACCCCCTTGAGGGGTGTAACGTTCTTGGTGATAAAAGGGATAACTAACTATTTCAAGCTATTAATCTGAAACTAACAGTTTTTAAAAATATCCGCGTAAGAATCTAAACGGAGTTCGACATGGACAGCTCACAATTATTAGGAATAACAACATTTACCTATCTTTTTTCAACCATCCTCTATGCCATAATCTTTATTTTCAAGGCTAAACGGTTGGGACTGGCAGCAACCATCTTTACACTCATAGCCTTTCTGGTACAGACAGCCGGACTACTTCTTCGCTGGAAGGAATCCTACCAGATGGGATATGGTCATGCCCCCCTTACCAACATGTATGAATCAGTGATCTTTTTTGCCTGGTGCATTATTTTCCTCTACCTCCTTATCGAGTGGAAATTCAAGACTCGGGTCATTGGGGCCTTTGCCGTACCCTTTGCCTTTCTGGCCATGGCCTATGGTTCTTTTGCCTCAGGGATCTCAAAAGAAATCAACCCGCTTGTTCCCGCTCTGCAGTCTAACTGGCTGCTGGCTCATGTCGTTACCTGTTTTATCGGTTACGCTGCCTTTGCCGTTGCTGCAGGCCTTGGTGTCATGTATCTCATCAAAAACCTGAGTGAGAGCAGACAAACCACTAACAACGAGAGTTTACTCGGCACCTTGCCGGCACTGAAAGTTATTGATGATATTACTCACAAGACCATGGTCTTCGGTTTTCTCTGGCTCTCGGTGGGGATCATTACCGGGGCCATCTGGGCCAACTCTGCCTGGGGTACTTACTGGAGTTGGGACCCAAAAGAAACCTGGTCACTTATCACCTGGTTCATTTATGCCATAACCCTCCATGCCCGTTACACTCGGGGCTGGGGAGGAACGCGAATTGCCTGGCTGGCGATTTTCGGATTTCTCTCCGTTATTTTCACCTATTACGGTGTCAATTTTCTTCTGTCCGGCCTGCACAGCTACGGTTCAAACTGATGCTGATTTGTTGACAATCCTGTGCAAAAGATGTATAAGATTATCCTTGAATGACGAGCCATTCAGCGTAAGCTGATTGTTTAATCAAAAAAAGGAGGAGAAAAAATGAAAAATTTCACACTGTACACTGTAGCAACTGCCATGGTCCTCGGACTCTGTTTTACCGGAGCTGCTATTGCTGAAGTAGACAAGGGTGCTCCTGAGCTCACCCTCACATCCACCATTGATGCCGCCAAAAAAGCCAAACCTGCTCTTTTTACCCACGCCAAGCATCAGGAAAAAATGGAATGTGCCGAATGCCATCACGGAAAAGATGCTGACGGAAAGCAAGTTGCCTACACCGAAGGCATGAAGATCGAAAAATGTGAGTCCTGCCACAATAAAGCCGCCGGCATGCCGGATAAACTCACCACCTTCAAGGAAGCAGCCCACGCAAATTGCAAAGAGTGTCACAAAGCCAAAGACAAAGAACTGGCGAAATGTGAAGTCTGTCATCCCAAGAAGTAGTAATAATATTTTCTAAAGGTATGGCAGCCTGCTGTAAAGTTTGAGCAGCAGAGAAAATGCCCGTCTTTACTGTGTAAAGACGGGCATTTTCTCTTTTAACCAGCAATTTTTAAAAAAACTACTCAAACTCTTCCCGAAATCGAATCAAGTCACCCCGAAGCTGCTCCAACTCATCTTCCAGCCTTTGCACTGTGTTTTCCAGTATTCCGACTCTCTCCCCTATCGTCGTCTCTGCCTCAGCTTTTGCAGGCATTGATGTCGAACGTCTTACCACTACAGTTGCTGCCGTTGCTCCCTGCAAAGACCCACTAAGCTCAGGCTCACCACCTAACAAATGGCAGAACCGGCTTTCCTTCTGTCCGGGATTCCGAGATAATTGTTTGATCAATCCAGCATCAACCAGGCTCTGCAAACGTTCCAGGAGCATTTCCACACTGTCGAAAGAGGCCATGCGGCTTGTCCGGTTCCGCAGCTCACCTGGAGTCTGAGGGCCTCGCAGGAGGAGAACAGCCAACAGAGCGGATTCCGAGCGTAAAAGATTGAAGCGATCTGTAAAACACTGCTCATATTTAACGACCCTTCCCAGGTTAGTGGAGCGGACAAAAGATCGCCCCTTCAATTCAGCAATGACTCGCAGGACAGTGGTGTCGTCATACTCCACCACAGGATCACGGCTGGATTTCTGGTTGCAGGCATTCAGCAGGCTGTTAAGGGAAAGGGGGTAATGATCAGGAGTCGCCAACTCTTTTTCCAACAAAGCGCCAAGTACGCGTTGCTCAGCATCAAGGAGCAAAATATCCATTAGAATTTCCCCCTCTTAACTCCTCTGCATCTTAGAAATATCACCAACCCTGAGAAAGAGTGTTGAAATTGCTGTAAGCAGATTAAGTCGGTTGGCGCGTACGGCAGGATCCTCATCCATAACCATAACCTCGTCAAAAAACGCATCCACCGGACCCTTTAAGGCCAACATGGAAGAAAGAGCTCCGCTGTAATCGCGCTGTTCCAATAGAGGAAGGACCTTACCTGACACATCATTAAAAACAGCTGCCAGTTTTTTTTCTGCTTTTTCCTTGAGTAGAGATTCGTCCACCGCTGTCTCGATATTCTCTTTGATAATATTACGAATTCGCTTAAAAGAGGCTGCCAGCACAGAAAATTCCTCTTCTCCACGAATGTCTATCAGGGAGCGAATTTTCCTCAGCGAATCATTCACATCATCGAATTTTACAGAGGTGACAGCCTCAACTGCTTCTCCATCCACCCCGGCAGCCAGCTGATCATTAACAAAACGACCCTGGATAAAGGCAAGCACCTGCTTCACAGTATCACCGCTGCCATCGACCTTGTCGCCGTAGAGAGAAAGTGATTTATGTACCACCTCATACAGAGAAAGAGTCCAATCAAAATGTTCCAGGATATGGAGAACAGCCAAGGCTATCCTGCGCAGGCCGAAGGGATCAGTCGTACCAGTGGGAAGTTGGCCAATGCCAAAACAACCACACAGCGTATCAAGTCGATCGGCCAGACCTACTACAGCTCCCAAGGCAGAAGAGGGGAGTTCGGCTCCAGCCCTTTGGGGGAGATAATGTTCCCGGATAGCTTGGGCCACAGCCAAAGATTCTCCGTCATGCAGGGCATAGGCACAACCCATATTTCCCTGCAGGGAAGGAAACTCACCTACCATATCGGTGAGCAGGTCTGTTTTACACAAACGTGCAGCACGACAGGCCGCATCCACAGCATCAGGGATAAATTTTTCCGCCAGAAGTCTGGCCAATTTAACAATTCGCTCGGTTTTCTCAAGCATGGTCCCTAGCTTTGCCTGAAAAATAATACCAGTGAGATCATTGAATCGGTCATCGAGTCTCGTTTTCTTATCTGCGCCAAAAAAGAAATACGCATCTTCAAGCCGTGCCCGGAGAACACGCTCATGGCCGGTTCGAGTCAGGGCTATATCCTTAACGTCGGTATTATTAACAGCCACAAAATGAGGCAGCAGCTTCTCATCAGTGCCTACAACAGGAAAATATTTTTGATGCTCACGCATGGAAGTGATAAGTGCCTCATCAGGCAGCTGCAGAAATCGTTCATCAAAACTGCCGCAGACCCCAAAAGGTTGTTCCACAAGATTACATACTGTATTGACAAGGTCTTCATCAACCGCAACATGGGCAATAGCCGGATCGAGGCGATCTGCTGCAGCTTTTTTAATTTCCACCAATACAGATTTTCGGCGCTCTTCCGGATCTGCCAATACGTATGCACCCTGCAGGCGTTGGCGGTAATCTGCGACGCCCTTTATCTCCAGTTCAAAATTTGCCATAAAACGGTGGCCGCGGCTGGTATTTCCTGCACTCATCCCTTCGTAGCTGAAAGGAATTACTGCCTTATTATGAAGAGCAACAATCCACTGAATAGGCCGGGCAAAGGTATAGGTATTGTTGCCCCAATGCATGGACTTGGCAAAGGAGAAACCTTGCATTAAATCTTTCAGAAGTTCGGGCAGCAGTTCTGCGGTGGCAACTCCCTTATGCTCTTGAACAAGCATCAGGTATGCCCCTTTCTCTGTATTCACCACCTGCAGTTCAGAAACCTCTGCCCCCTTTGAACGGGCGAAACCCATGGCGGCCTTAGTCGGATTGCCCTCTTTATCAAATCCGGCCTGTTTTGATGGGCCCATCACCTCTTCACGGGAATCCGGCTGTCTGTCGGCAAGATCGTCAACCAGCAGGGCAAGACGTCGGGGGGTTCCCAAGGTAACCACAGAACCGTGACCAAGGTCGAGCTCTTTGGCACGATTGATAAAATTCAGCTTCAGCTGGGCCAAAGCAGGTTGTTGAAAACCTGCCGGGAGTTCTTCTGTTCCAATCTCAAATAGTAATTCAGACATAATGGTATCGATCAAATGTTAAATAAATGAATAATATTGCCAGGTAAAAGTTTGCGGCGATTTTATTTTATGCAATCCTGCTTTATTTCCTGTCATGAGCCAGAGTCCATGGTGGCAAAGGTAGAATATCCCTCAGCAAGATTTTCAACTTTCACCGAAAACCACTTAATGGTATCCTCTTCCTTCAAGCTCTTGGCAATTCTACGGATAAGAGACTCTACAGAAAGACTGTTTTCTCGTTGCGTGGGAACATTGTGCTGCTCCACGTCGATGGCCTGCTTTATCAAGATAATCAAATCCTCAATCCAGAGAAAATTCCTGAATTTCACAGCAACCACAGCTCGGCCCCAGTGCCCAAGAGAACGGGGTAAACCCTGCCCTGTCTTTTCCGCAAGAGGAAGAGAAACAGGAACCACAACCTGAAATTCAAGCTCATTATTTTCTTCTAATGAACCATGCATACAACATTCATAGCGACTGCTTTTCAGAGTTTCAAGACCTTCCTTAGTGGGGAGGAAATAGGCAAAAGACATCTCAATATGGGCTGCCTCAGCCTCCAGTTTTTCTTTCATCTCTTCCAGGATGTAATGGAACTTACTGATATCAATTGCACCGTGAAAACGGTTAAGGATCTCAACAAATCGGCTCATATGTGTCCCCTTGAAATGATGGGGAAGATTCACATACATGTTGACTGTAGCAATAGTGTGCTGTTTGGAACGGGCCTTATCAAGGACAGTGACAGGGTAAGAAATGGTCTTTACTCCCACCTTCTTGATATTGATACGTCGGTGATCCTCCTGATTTTGGATGTCTTTCATATTGAGAATAAGGAGAAGGAGTGAGTACCAGGAAATATTTGGCCCATGCACCGAATAATCAAGTTGTTAACCGGACCAGAGACAGTACAGTTTTCAGTAACGTCATGGTTCCGGCTAATACCGATACCCCGGTACACACTATGCCCATTGAATTTGAAACGTAACGCTTAACGTCCTGACAAGCCTGGCAGCCTATGACAGATGTTTGCGAACCGCTTCTTTCAGCTCATTGATATTGGAGGATTTGACCACATACTCGTCTGAAGCCCATGCTCCGAGATCCTGCTTATACTCATTATAGGCAGAACTGAGTATGACGGGAAGTTTGGGGTTTACCATCTTCATCTGCCTTAAGGTTTCTATTCCATTGATCCCCGGCATTTGAATATCGAGAATAACAAGGTCTGGTGACTCGAGCTTGAACTTTTCCAGTCCCTCCTCGCCGGTGTAGGCAGAAATCACCTGATATCCTTCTTCTTCCAGCTCTTCTCGATAGAGCATCTGGATACCTTCTTCATCATCAACAAGTAAAATTTTCTTCATAAGGCCCTCTATGATATTCGTTCCAGAGACTCACGCAGATACGTAGCTGCTTCTTCCGGTGGCATGGGATTTATATAAAAACCTGATCCCCATTCAAATCCTGCAATGGAGGTGAGTTTCGGAACGATTTCGAAATGCCAGTGAAAATGTTCCATAGACTCGGAACGCAGGGGTTGGGTATGCAAGACAAAGTTATAAGGGACGTTGGGAATACAGGCATCAAGGCGACAGAGACTCTCTGAAAAAATCTCGGCAAGGGCAGCCAGCTGTTCGTCACTCTGCTGGTGGTAGGCAGAAGAGTGTTTGATGGGGAGTATCCACATCTCAAAAGGGGTTCGGGGAGCAAAAGGTGTAATGGTGATAAAATGATTATTTTTACAAACAACCCGAACATCCTGCTTCAGTTCCTGGTGAATGATATCACAGTATACGCAGCGTTCCTTGTAATTAAAATAGGTAGAAGCCCCTGCCAGTTCGGAATAAATTTTTCGCGGCAGG
>Ga0180007_10006127_pt1 | contig 11855 bp, 25 predicted proteins | sample MM_PC_MetaG_FD_121122 | JGI IMG/M metagenome (GOLD analysis project Ga0180007, IMG submission 121122) | Groundwater microbial communities from the Aspo Hard Rock Laboratory (HRL) deep subsurface site, Sweden - MM_PC_MetaG | ecosystem: Environmental > Aquatic > Deep subsurface > Groundwater...
AAATCATCAAAGCTCTCCATGTACAACTCCCTATCCAACCCGCTCTTAGTCATCAAAAACGTAGTAACCCTGTCGTCTCCCCTCTTCTCCAAATCCAACGCAAGGCAAATATCCACCGCTTTCCCTGTATGCTTAAAGCCATCCGCTTCCCACTCCCCTGTCCTCTTCCCATCCAACCACACAGGAGCCGCATGACTAGTCAACACAAGGTTAATCCTCGCCTCCTTCGCATGCTCAATGACCCCCCGCATCCTAGCGTTGGGTGTCCCATACATCTCAGGCATCAACTCCTTGCCAATCTCCTCACTATACCCCGCCCTACACAACGACCACAACACAGTCCAAGTATCAATCACAATAGTAGCCACCGTATCCAACCCCTCACTATACTTCTCCATGAACGCATCCCACTCAGCCTTGCCATATGTCAACGACCTCAGCCTATTCGTTGCCGCTTTTTGTATTGGCAACGCACAATGCACCACCTCAATGTCCTTATCCTTAAACCACCTCAGTGCATCCTCTGTCCTATCATCATAGTCAAAGATCAATATCGGGTCGGGAAATGTCATAGTAAAGTGGGTCTTACCCACTCCTTCGTTACCTACCACTTGTATTGTTATTGGTCTCAATCGCCTTCTCCTCTCTTCATTATAATTGGTATGAAGATGAACAACCCTATCATCACTAGTACCACACCCACTACAGCATATGTTTCAAGTGCGAAATTCATCACCCTCCCCATTCACTACCTTCTCTACAAAACACTTCTCACACAACATATACTTAACATCATGTGTCACCTCTGGGTAAATCGAAATCGTCCACACTACACCATAGTACACAAACCCATTACGCACCCTCAACGGGCACGCATCACATCGTGCTACTTCCCCCTTGACCTGAGTGTGCTCAACCCACTGCAACAGCGGTCTCCTCATGACACTCTTTACAGAGCACATCATCCACACGATCATCTTCCACCACAAGATATACACTAGGGGGATGAAGCCAATCCTCATTGACAACCATCTTATCACATCTATTACACTTCAAAGCCTCTCCACCTAACAACTCTATCACTAACATACCACACACTCCTTTCTGTACAAACATTTCTCACACTGCCATCTACTATCCCCACTCATAAAATCAGGTATCAACATAGACGGCAACATATCCGAATCAAGAGCTGTCAATAAGACCTCCTTTCTGTCCTGCAACCATGCCCAATTCTCATCAATCTCTTCCTGTGTGAACGTAAACCGCTGGCACACAAGCACAGGATGTTCATCATTGATAGCTCTATCTTTCCTCTTGTACACCCACGACCAATCCCCCATAAGGCTATACCGCACCAACCCATACTCCAACACCCCCAATGCCTTACAATAAGCCATCATCTGCTTAATCCAACCATCAGAGGGTTCCTTGCCACTACTCATGTAAGTCATTTTGACTTCCCATGGCAACGATACGTCGGCCTCCCTCAACCCCCTCGCATAGTCCACTGTCATCCACACCCCATCAAGTAAAATAGGCTCCTCATCACCCTTCTCCCCTGTAAGGTAGTCCTGAATAGCTCTACCCTGGGTGAACAACAATAGCGTACTCAAGGGAAGTTCTCTCTGCCCAAGCTTACGCACATAGTATGCCTTGTCAAGACAATACAGCAGATCACTAACGTGAATACCCTCAGGCCTATCACCATCTTGTTCTTGTATCTTCCGAACAATCTCATCCTCTAGTAAATCATCATACACTATATCCATTTTATTCTCCTACCTCATTACCCACATATATAACACACGGGATTGCTGTATACGTTGGGATATGCGGCTCACCAAACTTCAACCTTGCACGTTGTTCATGGATTTCCTCTTGGGGTGGAGGCTGCTTAAACTTCCACCAAAACGTTGTAGCATCACTCGTGGTATCTCCTGGCATCTTACACCTCCATCAAGTACACAGTTGCAAACACCGTGTCTTCATCTACCCCATTGATCTCCAACTCCCCCAACTCATCACACACAAACACCACCGCATACTCCCCATCACACTTCTCCAAAGCCCTAATAAGATCATATACAATCATACTGCCACCGCACAATCTCCTAGCGCTTTCCTAACGGTTTCAACTAGGCACATTAGCTTTTCTGATTTCCATCCTTCCCCATTTAGGCCTTCATCCTCCACCATAATGAGTATGTCTAAAATGTATTCCAACGTCTCTTTATCTAACATTATCGGCTCCCCTCCCCAATCTTCGGAAGGTTATCTTCCCCTGTCACTACCTTTCTGTTCTCCGTGGTGTAGAAGCCTCTACCCTTAAACACAACAGCGGGGGGTGTCCACCTCCGCCTCAACTCCCCATCACACATCGGGCAGATCTTATCCACCCCTATCTCCTCAACCCTATGCTTGATGCCCACCTCCACCCCACAGATTTCACAAACATACCCGTACAAAGGCATTACTCCGTCCTCCTAGCTTCCAACCTCGGTAGCATCTTCACTGCCAAGCTCTCCCCAGGAAGCACCCACTTAAACTCCACCCCACCATGCCCCACACGAATAGCCTCATGTACTGCATCAGTGAGCTTCTTCAACCTACCATTCTTCACATCATCCGCCTGCGTCACCCACCTATACACCTGCTTGTTATCCAACACCACCACAAGGGGTCGTGCCTTGATATGCTCCAACATCCCCAGCACCGCATGAAGCCTTTGCTCATTAGCTGTACCCGTGGGCATCTCAGTGAGATAGCCTTTACCCTGCTGAGTCATCACACAAGCGTTACCCTTTGACACCGTTACGAACACTTCCACTATGCAGTATCCTCTAAGCTCAGTGTCACCTCACCCTGTACATGGTACACATGAGCGAATAAGGGTGTAGAAACTAACCAACCACCCCTAAGACTGATTGATTTGATTTTCCCTCCAATGTTTCCAACCTTCATATACACCTCACGCATATCACTCTCATGTGTGAACAACTCACCCCGCTCTAGTTCCCCATAGGTGAGACCCTTTGGCTCTGGTGCATGCACCTTCACCACTTGCAACCTTCCCATATCCTTACCTCCTAGTACTCTTCAGTGCTTTCTTCAAGCATACAGAGGGGTATTTCTACCCCCCCGTTTCGTCTGTGAGGTGGCACATGACGGTTTACTCCAACGCCTGATACACGCCATCAACAACTTCCACCAACATCTCCTCAATGAGGCTTCCGTCCTTGACCTTATCTACCAACGCCTTATTCCCCTTCACTCTCTTATCCATGAGCAGGTCTCTCTTCACCTTGGCTGGGGTGTTACCCACCACAACATCCATCAGGTCATCAGGGTCAACGTCCTTTGGCTCTCCCCCAACAAAGACAAAGTTGTTCACAGCCATATCTCTCCCATCTCTGTCCTTCACCACTTCGCCTGTCTGTGGGCTAACAAGCAGTGTGGGTTGCTTCTTCAACATCACCACTTTCCCTGACCCTACATCACCACCAATAATGGGCACTCCGATCTCGATCTCTGCCATCCCATCAGGGATAACAAACCCAGTCGCTTCAGCAGTCTTTAAAAACGCTTGCACCCAGCCACTCATGTCACTAACCTTCAACCCATAGTTGAAAGTATACCGTCCTTCCTTGAGTTCCATTGGTTTCTGCTCGTTGCCCTGTTCGTCAGGGAACATCGACAACACCACTGTATCCACCATTACCACCTGAAATACCTCAGTCTTCTCACCGAGCTTGTACTCCATGTAGGTCGGCAGTATCTGGTCGATCTTCCCCTGAACAGTCTCAATGGCACTAAATCCCGACTTCGCCTTGGGAGCTTCTTGGGATGTACTCACCCAACGTCTCTTCTCACCCATATGTCTACCCTAAGTCCTCCTTCTTTTGCTCTTTGTGGTGTGCTAGCACCGTGTCACAATACACATCGATTGCTTGCCTCACCACCTCTGCCTTCTTGACTTCTTCCCCCCTTAGCAACGTCAACAACGAGGCCACCTTCACAACTTTGTCCTTTGTAGCCTGTGGAACTCTATGAGATAATCTCCCCATCGGTATATCTTGTGTCATCTTCTCACGCTATCTTAAACACACGATACCCACCACTGTAGTTCCAGCCAGATTCTTTGACATCTGTTGGGGTTTCTATGCGATAGGTAAAGTTAAGTAGACAGACACCAGCAGGGCCAACCTCTGCTATAGATGCACCCTCATGACATAGCTGCACACAAACACTCTTCGAGCCTTGCCGTAACGCACAACTACACTCCTGTGTAACCTCTTGTTCCTTCGGTGCATCAGCATCCATGCAACACTCCAGCACATCCTTCACATACACCGCAGAGTAAAGCTCATACGCATCACTCAACGCCCCATCGAGCTTCTTACCCAAGCCATACACCATGAGCACCGCCCAGTTCTTACTATCCCTCTGTGCATTGTCAAGCTCACTCATAGCATTCTCTCTCGCTTGTTCAAGGGTAGTACTCACATAGATACCCTTCTCTGAAGGAGTATCAGTCACCCTGTTCACCACATACTCCGCACAGAGTCCACCCCGTGTGCACCACCCTGCGTTCAACGAGTAAAATACCTCATCGACCACTTGTACCGCTTTGTACCTCTTGTTTGCACTTGCAAGTAAAGGGTACTCCAAACTTGTTAGGGCTCTTGCTAGTTGTATATCCATATCCACACCTCCTTCTTTATTCTACTACTGTAGTATACCACAAACCCTACCCCATGTCAAGTCTCATAGACCACTCCACAGACTACTTCTTAATTATGTTTCCACTGGACTACATCCTGGGCCTGCCCAAGGTACGTGAAGCTTTTGTTATGTGTACTAAACAAGCTTGCAAGATTATCCAGCGTTGCTCGATAGTTCCCAAAATACCTGACGCTTCCTGAAATGTTAGCCAGCGCATACTCATCGTGGCCAACACGCACGATCATATATACCTCCCCATTGTCATACTGATAAACACCCTGCGTCTTAATAGGGAACTTCTCCTTAAATGCCTTTGGGAACAACATCTTCAGTGTTTCCACTGATGCACTGTCCCTGCTTGCTGCCTTCAACACCCTTTCTTTTGTGACTTGATAGGCTTCCATGTGATACCTCCTTCAAATTTTGTAGACCACTCCACACACTCCCACCTTGCCTACCACAACACAGTCTTCACCACAGTGACAGGCGTGTACACCTCAACACCTTCCAACAGCACCATAGCCACACCACTATCTCTTGCCAGAGTAGAAGCTCTCTGCTGTGCTTCAGCCTTGAGGTTGTAGCGTTTCCCCGCTGGTTGCACGTGGGGATTCAGACACTCCTGCGCTATCACCATCCAAAACTTCCTCATGTTCCACCTCCTTTTTTATTTTTCATCATTGCTCTGTGTTTAATAGAATGACTTACTATATTAGGACTGGCAGGATTCCCCACCCTGCTCCCCTGATTCATTTCCCCATCTTGTTACACACAGTCTGTAGGCAACTCTCAGTCCTAGTCACTGAGGCTACCATGTCCTAGCGTCTTATGATGCTACAATCCAAATATAATGCCATATCTTTGTTATTCCCCCTTGACCAACCACTTGTTCAACTTCAACTCATCTATACTACCTTTCTGCATTGCTACCTCCTCCACTAGATTGCTGTTGCACGTTGCAGTGGGGGGCTAAAGCCCCCCCCACTCTGCAACGCAACGCCAGCCTAATCCCCGTAGCTAAAAAATTACCCCCCGTTGCACCCTTGTTGCTGGTCTCGCCACCTTTTTACAATACTTCGCCTAGTGCTAGCTTTGACTTCAGGGAATATTTCCTTCAACTCTTCCGGTGCAACGCCCTCATCAAGTAGATTGGTCATCTGTACACTAATAGGCACCTCTGCACTCACAAACGCTTTACTCCCCTCATCGAAGCTCAACCTAATATCCTCCACTTCCTCTGCGTTCCTCATATCCTCAAACTTCAAAGTATTCCCACTCGTATGTTTAATCAACCTCGCTATAGTATCAGGCCACTCAAACAACCTCCCACTACCCCTCAGCCCTCCCTCCTTGTTCTCATGGTGCATAATAACCACCGAACACTTATGCACCCCAATCACGCACTCATCAATGTAGTCAAGCACTACCTGTACTTGACTAGCATCGTTCACATCACCTCCAAGAAGCTTATAAAACGGATCAAGGATAAGCAACTTAGGTCTCACCTGAGTCAACACCTCATCCAATAACATCTGCCCAGCCACATGATCCAACTTAAACTTCATAGTTGTCCCAATGTAGCAGCCCTCCACTGGCTCCACAATCCTATCCTGCAAGGTAGCCAGTGACATCTCAAACTGGAGGTATAGCACCCTCACCTTACTCACAGGCAATGCAAACAAGGCCTTCCCCAATGCAACATGGTGTGCTATCTGCAACGCCAGGAAAGACTTCCTCGCCTTCTTACTCCCATACACCACCATCTTACTCTGCTCAGGCAACACCCCACACCCTATCAACATCGGCCCGAAGTCAAGAGGCAACCTCTTAAATGCTACCTCAGAGTACACAAACCCTCCAATGGGTGCAGGTGTACCCAACTCCACGCCCATCTCCGCTAACTCATCCTCACTAAAGGGCTGTACCTCACCATCTACATTAAGCCAGATTATCATAGTTGCTTTTTCACCTCACATACCTAGTATACCACCTCACCCACCCCCGTGTCAAGCCCCCCAGAGTAGGCGAAGCTACCCTCACCTACTCTCAGCGACCTACCACTACCCTATTGTATCCCCATAATACCCACAGGATCAACCACCTTATCATCCTCGAAGTATCTCCTCTGCTCCTCCCCTACATCCAACCCACACTGAGGACACACCACCACTCCACTCACCACTATGGTGTCCTCCATAAAGAACTCCTCAGTGCAATTCTCACACAAGTAGTACACTTCATCCTCTTCATCCACCTCATCCACTACACCCTCCGCCTTTGTTGGAAGTAGAGGTGTGTCATCCTCCTCATCATCCCACCAAGACTGCGTGTGCGGTTGATACGAAGAGTATGGCCTACTAGCATACGAGTACACAGTGTTTCTCCAAGACTTCTTCTCCTTCATTGGAAAGTGAGTATCCCTGTGCTTCTCATAGAACCCCATGAACTTCTTCATCTGAGAGAGATACTCTTCCACCACCATGTATGATCTCTTCGTATGTTCCGCATAATACCCTACCCCCACATTCACCGCTTGACACCCCAAATGATTCATCCATGAGATGTCCGAGAATGTACCACTACCCACCATGAAGTCACCTCGTACAACATTTTCCCAGTCATAATCATACGTCACTGCATCGTCACCATGTCTATCAAACTCTACAATCCAATTATACTCCTTCACTGTCTCAAAGCACCTCCCCGTGGAGTTAGCATTCTCTTCTTCATCAGTGATAAGACAGTCCACTACAATACCTAACTTCGGCAACATATGCACCAACGTATACACCCCCAACCTATCATCCAACGTAGGGGAAATCACCCACGTCTCATCACCCGAACGAGTCATCCCCCAAGCATGTTGGGGTGTCTTACCAACCGTGTCACCATGAGCTACTGCCAACACATTCGCTCCATTGTCCTGAAAAGCATAATACTCCAGCTTCTCAGTCTCATACAACTGGAAGTCGGGCAACATCAAGATGTCCTCGGTTGACGCTCGACACAGTTGTTTTAGTTTCCAATAGTCCATCAAGTGTTCATCACTCACTGTCATCTTCTCCTTCAGGGTGTTCTTTGCTGATGTGTTCCTCAAAGCATCCCTTACAGTACTCTCCACAACCCGCCTCACATGAAGTCAAGTGAGACTCCCCACAGCCACCACAATAAACCTCCCCACAGCCACCACAACTACCACCCTCATCGCTAAGTAATACAGCCGTACCACAATGGTCGCAAAAACTGCCTCCACTACGTTCAAAGCATCTTTGGCAAAAGCATTTATTTCTTATGGAAAGAAACACACCCTCGTCTTGAGGGTAATCATCATCACACTGACTACAAGTGAAGAACCTCTCACTCCAACACTCCTCACAATAGGCCTCACCATCATAATACTGCATATCATCCTCCCAGCAACGCTCCTCACATGCCACGCACATTGTCTTATCATCCTCATAATACGAAGCCAACACCAATGTCCCAGCAATGGAATCATGACGATGTTGCATAGTATCCAAGAAGGGCAGGTCATTACAATACTTCAATGTCACCGTATATTGAGCATCCTCACCACACAAATGCGTACCATTAAATTCAGCCCCTTGCGAGGATCGCCAATCATACCCAAGACTACCACACCATGCGTGTAATGCTTTCACATGCACGCCTGAGTTGGGGTATATCCTATCAAGCAACTTTACACCCTGATCGGTGTTCCACAACAAGGCTCTCGCTTGGGTCTTTCGCAACACCACCAGCCCCACCTTGTCGGGGTTATCTGAGTATACTTCTACCATACGGCAATCCCCTGTCATACATGACTTAGCACCAACCGCCTGCTCATAGGCCCGCCCAATCGCCTCACCTGTGAGTATCTCAATATCCTTCGTGGTGTCTATAGGATGAAACACCACCATTACTCTCGTACACAACTCATCAAGGAGATGATCGGGTAAGTCTGCCAGAGACACTTCAAGTTGTCTTCTAAAGTACCTCTGAAGGGATGTACGGGTACGCTTTGTTGGCTCTAATGCATACTCCTGCTTGCTAGCGTATGTCACCTTCATGGGGTCCGCATGAGACACAGCCAAGCGATGTTCCCTATCATCCTCAAGTACAAGACGTACTGCACGTTTCCACGCACATTGGTGCATCTCTTCCAAACTATTGTCAAAAAATGAACTCTCACCCACTCTATACAATTGATTGACCAATATCCGATGGCAGGTCAGAACCAATTGTTTTTCTTCTTCTGTTGCCATACCAACCTTCCTTCCATTACTTGAGAACACAAATCCTCACTAATGGAGGCAACCCAACAGTTGCCCCCACTATCAAGACTCCTATCTTTGGTGACGAGTAAAGGACTCGAACCTCCGTCTCCTCGCTGAGAACGAGGTGTCCTATCCGCTAGACGAACTCGTCATTCCCTAGTTGTTGTGTATGAACTCCAGTATTCTACTAAGGGCATTACCTGCAGTGTCAAGGACATCGCCACAACTGTCCTTGACAGAAAGTAAGGCATTGTCCTTAAATTCACTGAAGCTATACCCCATTAGTCTTCCACCCCAGTAGCTAGGTGCATAGAAGAATATCCGCCCTTGGGGACTCTTAGCAACCTTAAACATACTCATCTTTTGCCCGAAGAACTGCATGGTTTTTCGATCAAAGTAATGTGAGTTGCTACCTTGAGTGCTATGCTTTATGTCATAGATTGTTGGCTTCATTGTCTTCCCTCCTTACTTCTCTACAGCTACTTGCCCCTTCAGAGCAAACACCTTAATGATCCGCTTACGTTGAATCACTCCTTTGCGGATGAGGTCGCCGCCATTATAGTGTACTACATGGTTCTTCATGTTACCTCCTTTCAACCAACAAGTCCTCATCTCTGCCTATCAGCCCCACCACTACCCTGTCCCTTACTGATAAGCAGAGTCAAGACTCCTTACTCTAGTCATCTAAAGAGAATGACTGTTCAATCCTCCCTTCCATATCGAGTTGGAACCCCAGGTCAGGCCTCACATCTTTACACCGCCTCACTCGACCATCAGTGGTAAACACTACGAGATGCCCTCCAGGGAGACGCTCACCCCACTGATCTACCGTCACCACCCGAGCTGTCCCTGTTTTCGCCCCTTTCACTATCTCTAGGTGCACCTCATGTTCCTCCACTTTATGAAACACCACCTCCACATCACGTTCAATGTTCAGGGTCTTTACACTTCTACCTTCTTTAAGTGTCTAGCACTCACGACCATGAGCCACTCATCAAGTGACTCACAGTAGCGAGAACTACACATGTAGCAGTCTCTTAGTCATATCACCGAAGACTCTAAGTGCATCATGCTGTCCCTTCAGTATTACTGTCTTGCCCTTCTCAATCACAGTGATAGTGCCAATTCGAGTTATCTTACTCTTCATCACTCACTACTCCTTTATGCACAATAGCTATCTCTTCTCTTGTCTTACCTTGTTCCAACACATAAAGTGTTTCACCAACCACCGCTAAGTGATCGGCATGGTGCTTGATGCGTTGGGCTATGCTTGCGTAGCTAATAGGCTTGTCGAAAGAATGAGTTTCCCCTATACACCTTGAAAGCTCATTCCTCACATACCCAAACGCTACCGCCGCTGTTCTCACTAACGCCTCGTAGTCAAGATCAGCATGGTTATATGACAGGTTATGCTTAGTGTGTTCCACTTGTTACTCCTTTCGAGTGTCTAGCACTCCTTTGTAATGGACTCATGTTAGGGGAGAACTTGTTCAGTCACTCCCCTATGTATGAAGCCACCACTCTTCAGCCCCACTAGTAAGCGGGACTATTTTTCGCTTCGAGTACTGATATGTCTATTAAGTTGTGTCTGCTACACCTCCTTTCCGCTCTGTAAGCACCCTCTCTACACACTTCTCACAGAACAAGCCACCTTGCCAGCGTTTATGTAGTATACGGTGCTTCTTCTTACATCTTGAACAACATCTCATCTCGATCACTCCTTGACTCTTACCTTAATTTTACCATGCCACCTACCAACTGTCAAGCATTACAACATCTAACCTCTAACTAACTATAGATAACCAGGATCATCGAATTCTACGCCTAAGTTATCATCTAGAAAATCTATAGCATCTTCGATCATCTCACTAGCTGTCTTATGCTGACAGTCTATAGTTCCATCGGTAGCACCACACTCGCAAGCTACATACCCTAGATTTGATGCTAGGCTGGGATAATCCCAGTCACTTTGTATGAGTATTGTATGCTCATCGTCTCTAGTAGTGTAGCCCCGTTCAACCACTAGATATCCGCATGGCGCATACTGTTGGTCAACCTCTATAGTAACCTTGTTATCCATCTCTATTCCCTCCTATTTTGGTTACACTGTAGCCCTCTTGTATACACACTGTTGAAGGGCCAACACCTAGATGCCAGCCCTCTGTTGTATGGAGTAAACCGCCTATTGATTCAAATTTACTGGGGGTAACCCCCTAGATAAACTTCCTTTTCAAAACCACTAGGTAGCTTTGAGAGTGGATTGACACCGTGCCATAGTGCTTGCTCAATCTCGGCATGGTTGTACGCCCTGTTGAACCTTTCTTGGGCGGATAAACCGTCCAAATCAAGCATGAGACGTTGGCAGAGTATCTCATAAGACGCATAAACGATGCCGTCATAACAGGGATAATCGTTCTCAGGTTTGGTGTGAGATTCACATTCAACTGGCTGCTTTTTCTTATCACCTACAGTTATCTCATGAGTGAGTAGGTCAATATTGAGTGTACCTCGCCACGTTGAACCTGATTCCTTGATACACTTCCATACTTCATCGGCCATTTTTTGTCGATCTGGTAGGTCAAACCGAAGCTGGGCGGGACTATTAGGCGGGACTGTAACCATTGTTAGCTTCACGAAGAAGGGCTTTAGTACCTCCATGATCAGCGGCTTTGCACTTTGTAGTGCTACACTCTGCTCCACATTGGCCTGTTCCCTAGCTATTGAGCCTAACCTAGCACTTGCCCACTTTAGTAACTCACTGGCAGCGTTTTGATACCCTGCGATACCCGTGATTACCCCCGTGACTTCACTTTGGGTCATTGCCTCTACTTGTACCTGGGATAGCTTGATCTT
>Ga0180007_10006128_pt1 | contig 11854 bp, 9 predicted proteins | sample MM_PC_MetaG_FD_121122 | JGI IMG/M metagenome (GOLD analysis project Ga0180007, IMG submission 121122) | Groundwater microbial communities from the Aspo Hard Rock Laboratory (HRL) deep subsurface site, Sweden - MM_PC_MetaG | ecosystem: Environmental > Aquatic > Deep subsurface > Groundwater...
CCGAACCTTTTTTTATAAGTTCTTTTATTACGGGATCTTTTTCTTAAGCGTAAAGCCGCACCACGCTAGATTAAAGAGCACCTGGAGATCCCTGAACTCGGCAACGGTAAATTTCCGGCTTTTAATAAGCAGATCCTGCTCTTTAAGGCTTCCTTCCCTTTTAGAAAAAAGTTCAGCGTATTTTTTGAAGGAAGATATAGCGTTATTAGGATCACAGGAAAAAAAGTTCTTGAGCAGAAAACATTTATCATTATCCGTAAGTTCAGAGGCTTGTTTCGAAGAAAGCTCAAGATAGGTATCGTCTATAGTTCCTTCGGATGACACATCAAGAAGCTGCCATATGAGGGAGGGGGTAAGATTGAACGTGCATTTTATATCCGGGAAATCGTACAATATCGCCGCCATATCCATGTACGAATAGGTAGCGTGCAGCCTCACCCAGGGAAGAGCATATTTTCCCGTGACAAGGTCTTTATACATCGGTTGATGCATATGCCAAAAAAATGCTATGGGGAATTTGTCTCTCATGACTTACACATGATACTTATATAGCGGATATATCGTCAAGCTAAATCGTACATTCAGTTGAACGGTTTAAGAGTTCTGAGTTCGATGTTCGTAGTTCGGTGTTGATAGTCGTAAATATCTATTTGCTAGGCCCTCACTACGAACTATGAACTACTAACTACGAACTATCTTTCCATTCACTAATGCCTTCACCCATCCTATAGCCATTTCGAGCAGAGACCTATGGCTCTTCTCATATGCGATCAAACCTTGATCATTGAGCGCACATATATCTTTCCATAGATCCTCCGACTGAAGAACGGCAAAAACTATCTTGGGTTCGAGTGAAGGGTCGACACCGGCGAACGTACGTTTTGCTTCCTTGGTATATCCGGTCTTTCCCCAAGGACCGTCCTCCCGTTTCAAGAGCGCCTTATTGTGGGTCTTCAGGAGTATACTCTTTTTATCGCTTCCTATTATTTCGTCCTGTTTCAACGACATGGTCTCCAAAAGGTCCTTACGGCCCGCCGCATACCGCATAAGCGTACACAGGTCTTTCGCCGTTATGTACTGCGTGTCTTTTTTTTCCGCGGGAAGTCCCGACGCGTTGGCAAAATACGTATCGTTCATCCCGAGTTCTTTGGCTTTATCGTTCATCATTCTGGCAAAAAGTTCTTCACTGCCGGCGATATGATGCGCGATGACCCTTGCCGCGTCATTACCTGACTTTATCATTAACGCGGAGATCAGGTCTTTTGCTTTATAACTGACTCCGCCGGCCAGACCCGCGACAGTAGGTTCTACTTTTACGGCCTCCGGAGTAGACACAATATATTCATTAGGATCGATCTTCTCGAGGACTATCAGCGCTGTCATTATCTTAGCGGTCGAAGCCGGCGGGAATTTGTCGTCGGGGTTTTTTTCATACAGCACTTTTCCATTCTTCATCTCGCGTATGACCGCGCATCTGCCGCTGATATCAAGCGTCAGAGGTTCTTCGGAACATCCTGCCAGCATGCCTGCGACAACAAACAGAGAAACTACTATCCCATATATATTTTTGTGAACTATTTTCATGTTTTCCTTTACCATTTAATACTTACCACTTAACACTTAATACTTGTCTTGGTTCTTCCTTCTGTCCTCTGACTTCTGTCTTCTGACTTCTGACTTCCGTCCTCTGTCTTCTAGCTCTGGGGCCACCTTTAAACACAAAAAAAGTGCCACATTCAAAGCTAAATTAGCAAACGGTACAAAAGTATGCGGAAGTGTTCTTCCTCCATTCCACGTAACACATAAAACATTACACGCCGCCGGTTATCTCCCGTCCTTCGTCCTTCATCCCTCGTCTCTCATTCATCTGCGTCAAAACGGGGACGTTTTGCCCACCTCGAACATTACGTTCTCGGCGCCTGTGCTCTGTGCCCTATGCTCTATGCCATTAACGAACTATTTAAACTTTTACCTCTATCCCCACAGGACAGTGGTCGGATCCCATGACATCTTTTAAAATAAACGCTTTTTTCACCAAGGGAATAGTGTTTTCTGTAACAAAAAAATAATCTATCCTCCACCCTACGTTTCTTTCACGCGACCTTGTTTTGTAATCCCACCATGTATATTGACCCGGTTCTTTGTTGAAATGCCTGAACGTATCGATGAACCCGTGTGACACCATTTTGTCTATCCATTTACGTTCCTCCGGCAAGAACCCTGATACATTTTCGTTCTGCTTGGGACGCGCTAGATCTATCTCCTTATGCGCGGTATTAACATCACCGCATACAATTAACTTTTTATCCTTAAATCCATCAATAAAATCAAGAAATTTGTCATAAAATTTTAGTTTATATCCCAGCCTTTCCGGACGGGATCCGCCGTTCGGGAAATAAACGTTAATAAGAACGTACTTCTCGAAATAAAGTATGAGCACTCTGCCTTCCGTATCTAATCGTCCTGAAGGAAAATCGGTTTTTACCGAATGCGGTTCGATCTTAGTGAATACCGAAACGCCGGCATATCCTCTGCGGTCAGGATTGTTCCAATAAGCAAAATATCCTTCAGGAGGATCTATGTCGCGGTCCAGCTGCTCGGGCCGGGCCTTTGTCTCCTGCAGACAGAGCACATCCGGAGACTCTTTTCTAAGCCACTCAAGAAAACCTTTTTTCTTTATAGCGCGTATCCCGTTAACGTTCCATGATATTATTTTCACGATATGCCTATTATAGTTTTGACCCATTCCCCACACGGAAGTGTGGGGTCCTCTACACGCTCCCGCGTGTAGTATCCTTCACCGACCGCACTTTCTCTACATATTGTCGTACCAGCTTTTCAATGGACCCGAAGTCCTCCCTATTAAGCCACTCTTCTTTAAAAACGCTTCCTCCAAAAGCCACGGCATCAGCTCCTGAGGAAAAATATTCCTCGATATTCTCAAGTTTTATGCCTCCCACAGCCATAAGAGGGATATTGTTCAAGGGCCCTTTGAGCTGTTTGATGTAGGCCGGTCCGAAAGTCTCGGCCGGAAAGACCTTTACCATAGATGCTCCAGCCTCGTAGGCTGTCAGGACCTCTTGAGGGGTAAGGGCGCCCGGGAATACCGGGATATTCTTTTTGCAACACTCGGCCACGACATTTTTTATCAGAACGGGTGAAACAATAAATTCGGCACCGGCATTCAGCGCTTTTTTCAGATCGTCCACGGAAAGTACCGTTCCGGCACCGATACTGATATTGCCTTTAACTATACTTCTGGCTTTGGAAATAAGTCCGGACGCTCCCGGCGTATTCATGGTTATCTCAACGGTCTCAAGCCCGGCTTCGCAGACACAGGAAAAAAGACCTTCCAAAGATCTTTCTTGAACACCTCTCAATATGCCCATAATAGGCAGTTTTCTGAACTTTTCTATATCCATGGAGTCCTAATTTGACCTGTCTGTCCGCTGCTAGAAAAAACGGGAACACAACGCCTCTGTTCCAAGACGATCCCGAAAGAGCCGTCTTTAAGCGAAATTGTGCCCCCGTTATTTTTACGTCAATTCACCGATACCCCGGTCTAAAGACCGGGGCTCGCTTGCCCTGAGCGAAGCCGAAGGGTTCCTAATTGATCCTGAGCCACAGTTATTTCTCCCGCGCTAAAGCACGGGATTTCGGCGGGGCGAATGGGTAAAAGATCTAAGGGCTTATTTAGAGCTGCTGTAAGCCTCTTTTAACCCGTCTTTATACCCGTCCGTATAACCTTTTTTATACCCGTTACTGTATCCGTCCTCATAACCGTCAGAATAGGCAGTCCTAGGCGCAGAAGAATCTACTTCCTCTACTTTTTTGACCTTCTCCCCGCTTATGGAATCAAGCAGAGCGCCGCCTATTATATTCACTCCAGCGCCGGCAAGAGCTCCTTTCCAGACATCTCCCCCTTTAGCCCCCGAAGCCGCTCCGCCTACAGCGCCTGCGCCCGCTCCAAGCAGACCTTCCCTAAGAAGATTCGAGGAATTATCTCCACCGAAACTTTCCGCTATGGGAACTATGGCCATTACCAGAACAAATAGCACGCATACAATATTTCTTACTCTCATGTTAACCTCCCGCTGATATTTTTAAATTCCAGGCCATTATGATATCACAATACTAGGTTCCAGTAAAAGAAGAAAATTATCCATGCTTTCGTCCGGCCCTGCAGAAGAAGGTCTATGCCGCTTCCTAACGGACGGATCTAGGATAACATGCTTCCCTGCCGAACACCTCTCTTTTCCATTTCCCTTTCTATGTATCTGACGGCTTCCAGCTTATCTTCCATCCATCTCGGCGCGACGATCAGATCTCGCTTGGCATCGGATATCAATCTCATTATAACGCAATCGCTTCTCAGATGCTCGATAAAATCACATACATAACCCGCATACTCATCCAGACTAAGCATCCTTACGGATCCGCTTTCGTACATCTTTTCCATCGGGGTATTTTTCAGTACATGAAGCATATGCAGTTTGACCCCGTCTACGGGAAGGCCGGAGATGCGTTCCGCGATCTTAATGATATCTTCCCGCGACTGCCCCATCCCTCCTATCATAATATGAACTCCGACTTTTATCCCCCTTTTTGCCGTTCTTTCAATAGCCTCTATGGTCTGACCGGACGTATGCCCCCTGTTCATTCTTCTCAGAATATCATCACTTAACGACTGCATCCCGTATTCGACCCAAACATCATAATCATCCATATATCCGGCTATAAGATCCAATTTTTCATCATCAACACAATCCGGCCGTGTAGAGATGGACAGGCCTATGATCTCGGGGAATCCCCGTATGACGTCATATGCTCTTTTAAGTTCCGAAGGTTCCGCATTGGTACTTGTCCCGTTCTGAAAATACGCTATAAATTTCCGCACATCTCTTCTCTTCTTCATCTCTTTTATGGATCCTGATATCTGAGCGTCCAAGGACAATGCTTGTCCGGCATAGTTACTGTATCCTTCCTCGTTGCAGAATATACATCCGCCCAAACCGTCCTCATCGATCCTGTTCGGGCATCCGAACCCCGCGTTAAGACCGATCTTCTTGACGTTCTCGCCGTAGGTTTCCTGCACGTATTGTTTGAAGGAATAGTATCGCATATTTTCGTGACTCGTGACTCGTGAACAAGTAGCTTCTTTAAAGTAACCAGTTGCCTGTTTTCTGTAACCAGTAAACTACATCTTTCTTCTGGTAACTGGTAACCGGTTTCTGGTAACTTTATTTAACTGGGCCTTCGACCTTTTAATATTTTAAACTGCTAATAGCATAGAGCACAGGGCACAGAGCATAGAGTTATACTGACTGATGCTTAAACGTAATTCGTAATTTGTGAGTCGTGATTTGTGCCGTACGAATAGCAACCAGTTGCCTGTTGCCTGTTCCCTGTAACCAGTAAAAATATATTCTGGGGACATCTTGAGGGGTAGGTTTACACTTCCCCGGGAAAGGTGTCCACAGAACTTCCACCCTTAACTTTTTAACCCCTCTTCCTTCGTCCCTCTGACACTTTGGCTCTTCTTTTATCCTCTACCCTCTGACGTCTGTCTTCTGACTTCTGACCCAGCCCTTTTAGTTCTTACTATGATCAAAAGGGCTGGGTAAATTCGCGCTTATAACTTATGCTTCCTACGGTCGCATAAGTTATGTGCTCATTTACTTCTTCCTCAACTTGACCATAAGTATGGATATTGCTACAGGGGTCACTCCTGATATCCTTGAAGCCTGCCCTAATGAAATGGGTCTTATCGAAGAAAGTTTTTCCTTTATTTCGGTCGACAGACCTTCCGTCCCGAAATAATCAAAATCTTTCGATATCCTTATTTTTTCCAGGTTCTCGAATTTTTGGACCTTTGATATTTCTCTTTCTATGTATCCGGCGTATTTCACGTCAACTTCCAGCTGTACCTTCTCATAATAAGAAAGACCCTCTATATCCCTGTTCTCGGCGGCAAGGTCCTCGTAGGACACTTCCGGTCTTTTCAGTTTACCGAGAAGCTTCGCCGCTTTCATACACTCTTTTATTCTGTTCACGTTGGCGTATTTTTCCTCAACTCTGGCTTTCTCTTTTTTTCCGGCAAGCCCGATCCGAACGGCCATGTCCGTGAGCCTGATATCCGCGTTATCTTCCCTGATAATTATCCTGTATTCTACGCGCGAAGTGAACATGCGGTAAGGCTCTTTAGTCCCCTTTGTCACAAGATCATCTATCAGCACGCCTATATACCCCTGTGCCCTGTCGATAACCAACGCTTCTTCTCCTCTGCATTTAAGCGACGCGTTTATCCCCGCCATTAACCCCAACGCCGCAGCCTCTTCGTAACCTGTGGTCCCGTTGATCTGACCCGACACGAAAAGCCCTTTTATGATCTTTGTTTCCAGAGACGGCATAAGCTGTGTGGGATCGATGTAATCGTATTCTATACCGTATCCGGGTTTATTTATTTTCGCTTTTTCCATACCTTTGATACTGTGTATCATACGCTCTTGGACATCCAAAGGCAGGCTCGTCGATATCCCGTTAGGATAATATTCATCCGTATTGAGCCCTTCGGGTTCCAGGAAGATAACATGGGAATCCCTGTGAGGGAACCTGGTTATTTTATCCTCTATGGACGGGCAATACCTTACACCAGTAGACTTTATCTTTCCGGTATACAGCGGCGACCTGTCCATGCCTTCTCTAATGATCTCATGGGTCCTTTTATTGGTCCTGGTCAGATAGCAGGGTTTTTGTTCAAGCGGTATATTTTTGTTAGAAAAAGAGAAGGGTATGATCCTGCTGTCACTACCCTGTTCTTCCATTACGGAGAAATCTATCGTTTTTCCGTCTATCCTTGCCGGTGTTCCCGTCTTCAACCGTCCCACGCGCAGTCCCAGCTCGGAAAGATTACCGGATAATCCGTGCGAAGCATTCTCATCTATACGCCCTCCGTCATGATGTTCCATACCCACATGTATGACTCCGTTCATAAAAGTGCCTGTTGAAAGAACAGTGCATACCGACAGGATCTCCTCTTCGGATGTCCGCACTCCGCGGCATATACCCGATCCGGTCAATATCTCCTTTACCTCACCATCAAGCACATCCAGATCCTTTTGCCCGTCTATGCACCGGACCATGTAGCTATTATACTTGGCCCTGTCTATCTGCATTCTGGATGAACGGGCGGCATACCCCTTTGAGGCGTTAAGCATACGATACTGTATGCATGAAGCGTCCGCGGCTTTCCCCATCTCTCCGCCAAGCGCGTCCACTTCTTTGACAAGCTGTCCTTTGCCGGTCCCGCCTATAGAAGGATTACAGGAAGTGTACCCTATTTTCTTCCTGTCCATCGTTACCAGAAGCGTCTTCAGGCCCATACGGCCGGCCGCAAGAGCCGCTTCGCATCCGGCATGACCGCCGCCGACAACGATAATATCGTATTTAGTTTTCATAATCAATAAATGGTGTTTGGTATTCTGCTTCGCCGTTAAACAATAGGGCTCGCTGGTATGGCTACGCAGAAACAAGTTCTGGTACGAAGTCTCTTCGAAGTTCTACCAGTAAGCCCGAAAAAGGAAGAACTAAGAAGGATGGTATTTAGTTTATAGTATGAACGACAGTTAAATTAGGAACAGTTCCCTGTTTCTCCCAATGGTATATCCCACGCCGAGTTCCGCGACCTGTACAATATTTACATATGCAGATCGAGGGATCTCAATGATCCCGAGATCTGCCACGGCACCCCTCCCCAATTGCCTAAATCTTAAAAAGGATCGGTGGTATATCCCACGCGCAGTTCCGCGACCGAGGACGCAATGTCCGAGGAAGTGTCGAGTTCTCCCGAACTCGACCAGCCCTCCGACATTCCGGACGAGGACTGTTTGAGCATGGGATATACACCGATCCTTTTGACCTTTTATTTATTCAATTCCACAAATCGCTTTATACTGCGGTCATACGTGCGCTCAACACCATCCGGAAAATAACAGGCCGGCAATTCTCCCTGCTTTCTATGGTAATGCAGACAATCGCAGCAGATCCCCTTTCTGGAGCAAGGTTCATAACTGCAATTGCATTTCGTCATATTGTTCTTGATCTTGCATTCCGCCATTTTCTCTCCTCTATAAAATAAGTAGGGGCACGGCATGCCGTGCCCCTACTTATTCTTTAACCCTAATATTCCGCTTTATCATTATGCAGGATCATCGCGGTAGTAGACTGTTCCGGTATCATCTGATACCCCTCGGTCAACTCTACCCCTATACGTTTTTCCGCGTCAAGCAAAGCGAATATCTTTATCTGTTCGGAAAGGTCCCTCCACAAAGGATATCCCGGGCTATAACGTTTACCTTGTTCTTTTCTCAGGCCCCATTCCGAACGTATACGCCCGTGCATGTATTCCGCGACCGCTTCCGCCAGATGAACGCTCATTCCATGAAGAAGAAAGGCTTTACTGACCTCTTTTTTTTCATTGAGCCGGGTTATCTCTTTGCCGATCTTTTCTCCTACGGTCACGGCCTGGAATACGGTTATATCGTTCTCGTTAAAATAATCGGATAAAGACATCCCGCCGGCGTAGATCCCGCCGTCAAAGCGCAGCACCTGCGCTTCCTTCCCTTTTCCGTCCAGTACCGCTATTTCTTTACCCCTCTTCACTGTCCTAAAATATCCGTAGACCGCTTTAAGGTCTAGCCAACCTTTTTTCAGAGCCTCTTCCTTCAGCTCCAAGAACATAGGGCCGCTTTCCTTCTTGATGAAATCCTCTTTCTCTTTTTCATCTTTCATCTTTATCCCCCAGGCGGATCTGAAAAGAACATCCCGGTCTAACCGCTCAAATATCTCGTCCGCCGGAAGGTTCACAAGCACCCTTGTCCCGAAAAAAGGCGGGATGGGAACCTCTCCCTTTGTTCCTTTATTCATTGACCGAGGCGTTTTCACGTGATCGACCGCCTCTTGAGGACTCTTATCTTTCTTCTCTTGACGGTATTCTTCCATCATACGCCGCTTACCCGAAGGATCTTTTAAGGCCTGTATTGTTGCCAGTCCGCTGAAAGCGTCTTTTGAATAAAAGACCCCTCCCGGATATACGCTCCCATCTTTCAGCAGCGATATCTCTTTCGCGAAATACCTGTTCGTAGGGGCTCCTCCTATTAGAACGGGATGATCCAATCCCGCGTCATGCATGGCCTGTACGCATGTCTTCATATGCCTTGCCGTAGAGACAAGAAGCGCGCTCAGACCTACGGCATCCACTTTGTGTTTTCTCGCTTCCGCTACTATCTTTTCTACGGGAACCTGTTTTCCCAGGTCTATCACGGAGAACCCGTTATTCTCAAGGATCATTCTAACAAGATTTTTTCCGATATCATGGACGTCGCCGAACACGGTCGCAAGCAGGACTTTACCTCTTTTTGGACTTTTATCGGACCGTACGAATTTCTCGAGATACTCTATCCCTTTCTTCATGACTTCGGCCGATTGGAGAACATACGGCAGGACCAACTCTCCGCTGTTAAGCTTTTCGCCAACGTCCTTCATCGCGTTCATAAGTATATCGTTGAGTATATATTCCGCCGCGCGGGTCTCCATAGCTTCCTCTAGAAGACCCAATATGCTTGTTTTGTCTCTCTCTATAACGCATTTTTTAATTCTCTCTTCGACGGTAAGGGTTTTTTCCTCGCCGGCATCTCCGCGGCAGGAAGGACCGGGAGACCTGTCGGAGAAATGTCTGATGAACCGTTCTAACGTATCGCTCTTTTTATTAAAAATAAGGTCTTCCGCCATTTTTCGGTCTTCTACGGGGATATCGGTATAACTTATGTATTTCGAGGGGTCTATTATAGCTATATCCAGACCGCACTTAACGGCATTCCCCAAAAAAGACATGTTCAGTATCTCCCTTGACGCGGGAGTAAGACCGAAAGACACATTGCTCACACCCAGAGAAGTAAATACTTCGGGATGAGTCTTTTTAAAGGTCCTTATCGCCTCAAAAGTATTCATCCCCGAATCCCTGTACTCGTTCTCTCCCGTTCCCAAAGTGAATGTGAGCATATCAAATATCAGCCGGGACGGATCAACTCCGCATTCCCGGACAGCCATCCCGTAAAGGCGTTCCGATATGTCTATTTTACGTTGCACGGTCTTGCCCATGCCTTTTTCGTCTATCGCCAGGCATATGACAAAACTGCCGTGCTCTTTAGCTAAAGAAAATATCCGTCTTGCTTTTTCACCGCCGTCTTCCAGATTGACCGAATTTATCAAGGCTGTTCCGGGATAATTTTCAAGGACCGCTTCTATCACCTCAGCGTCCGTAGAATCTATCATTACCGGTACCTGCACGCTTTCTCCGAGCCTTCTTATGATCGTAACGGCATCCCGCGATTCGGTATCTCTTTCGGTAAGAACGGCGCACACGTCGAGTATGTCCGCTCCCTGTTTCTGCTGGAGTTTACCCATTTCCACTATGCCGTCATGATCCTCGGCGATCAGCATTTTCTTCATTTTACGCGAACCCTGGGTGTTTATCCTTTCACCCACTTTTATCGGCCTCTCCGCGCGTGTCAGATCTATTCCGCTGTAAAATCCCGCGCAAAAAGAAGCTCTGCGTCCGGGGGCGTCCTTCGGACGATCAATGACCGATCTCATTTCGCGTATATGTTCCGGCGTCGTTCCGCAGCATCCTCCTATAACGTTTATTCTATATTCATCCATGAACCTTTTGATGAGCTTCGACATCTCATCGCTCTTCAGCGGATATGAGACCTTGCCGTTCTTTTCTATAGGCATACCCGCGTTGGGGACACAAGATATGAACGCCTTACTGTTCGCATTAAGGAATTTTAGACCGCTTTCCATCTCCAGCGGACCAGTACTGCAGTTAAGGCCTACAACGTCGGCCCCTACCGCCTCCATGACCGTCATGACAGCCGATACTTCCGTCCCGAGAAGCATCCTTCCGTTGTTAGCCAAAGTGCACTGGGCGAGAACAGCCAGATCTTTTCTTTTGTACCCAATGGCCGCTTTGGCGCCGTTAACCGCGGCTTTCATCTCCATAAGGTCCTGCCCTGTTTCTATCAGCAGAGCGTCCGCTCCTCCGTCTATCAGGGCCAATGCTTGCTCATAATAGACCTCTTTAAGCCGTTTGTAAGTTATATTTCCCATAACGGGATCGTAGGATGACGGCAGTTTCCCCGTGGGACCCATAGTTCCTACGACATATCTTTCCTGCCCGTCCGAAGAATACTTATCCGCGGTTTTTCTGGCCAGTTTAGCCGAAGTGACATTTATATCGTATACTTTGTCTCCCAAACCGTATTCCGAAAGCTTTATGGAATTGGCTCCGAATGTGTTAGTTTCCACCGCGTCAGACCCTGCTTCTAGATAATCGAGATGGATCCGGGTGACCATATCGGGACTGGCTATTGAAAGATATTCCATACATCCCGGGACCTTTCCGAAATGTTCTTCTTTCAGACCTATCTCCTGGATATACGTACCGAATGCTCCGTCGAGCAGAATAATATCTGTCTGCAGCTTTTCTTTAAAAGTCTTGCTCATTCGTCTCCCATTATCGGTGAACCGCCTGCCCAGGGCTTAAATTTCGAAGAAATCTGCTGGGGTGAAAAGTCTAAATAGACCATTGACTGTTGACCATGGACTATTGACCATTATGCGAATCTATAAATACTGATCTATTTGTCGCTAAAGACAATAGTCAATAGTCAATTGTCCATAGTCCGATATCGTTTCTGATTTCTATTACCATTCACCATCTAGCTTCTAGCCTCTTTTTTTCGGGCGGTTCACGAACCGCCCCTACTTCTATCTTCTGTCTTCTTCTCACGAC
>Ga0180007_10006129_pt1 | contig 11850 bp, 14 predicted proteins | sample MM_PC_MetaG_FD_121122 | JGI IMG/M metagenome (GOLD analysis project Ga0180007, IMG submission 121122) | Groundwater microbial communities from the Aspo Hard Rock Laboratory (HRL) deep subsurface site, Sweden - MM_PC_MetaG | ecosystem: Environmental > Aquatic > Deep subsurface > Groundwater...
ATAAATTTTGTTATATTCTCGACACCCTTGTTTATCTGTTCATGATAATAAAAAAGAGAATAAATACTTAAACCCCCAATAACTAAGGCTGTTTTAAACTTCATAAACTCAAGACAATAAAGGAGTATATAAATATTATTGTATCTAAAAATATAGTTTGTGATATTTTTCGATATTTTTTAACCCAGTTATTATTTTTTTACTTCCTTCTTTTAAAACAATATCCCATGCATTCTTATAATCACTTCTTTTTTGTGCAATTTTTATATCATATTCTAATCTTTTTTTACTAAAAAATTTAAGATAAATCTCTTTATGTACAGCATATAATGGAATATGAATTACTGTTCTGTGGCTTAAGTTTTTATACTTTTTGAATAAATATTGAAAATATTTATGCATATTTATTCCATTTTCTATAAATAAATTATGTATTAGTTCATGTATTAATATATCAATAAATCTATTTACATTTAAAGTTGTTATTTTATCTTTATATTTAAGTTGTATAGCTATTGTCAAAGGATCTGAAAATGGGTAGAATTCGCTTATTTTCAAGACATAACAGTTTATTTCTTTTTTCTTCCACTTTAATCCTGTAATTCTTTCCATATATGCAAGAATTTTAGGCCCTTTTTTGGTCCATTTTTTTGACAATTTGTTAATGAAAGAATTTACATATTTCCAGCTTTTATCTTTATCATATTTAATATCTTTTGGATTAAAAAGTGTTTCTTGGTATATCCAGGAATATACAAAATTTATTTTTGGTATCATAAAAATAGAAAGTTTATTTATATTTAAATCTTATTTTTTCTCAATAACCCCTATTAAGGCTTTATGGTCAGACATACCCTTAGTACTACATTTTACTTTAATAAACTTAAAATTATTCTTTGGTATTAGGATATAATCAAGCGTCTCTTTTTTTTGCGGGAAAGAGTAATATTTTTTAAATTCATAAGAATTTTTATATTTTGATTTGGAATTATTTGTTAGGTCTTTTGTATTAATCATATTCAAATCACCAATTATAATGGGCAATTTTTTTTCTTTTTCAGCTTTTTTGATTGTTTCTCTTAAATGAATAATGGCCCAATCATCCCTATTTGAGAAATGGGTGTGGTAAAAGATTATATTTTTTCCATTTATATTAATCTTAACTTTTTGGATAATTCTGTAATGTTTATCATCAAACTGTTTTTTTAATTTTATAATCCCTTTATTTAATATTTTATGATTTGTTAAACAAGCCAACCCATCAAATACCAGGACATTTATTTTTTGTTTATGCTCGGTTTTAAGTTTTTCTGCTATATTATAAATTAATGTTTTAAATTTCAGTTCAGAATTCAGCTGCAATGCTTGGTTATTTCCAAGTTTATTATGCCTTGAATCATCAAAAACTTCTTGCAAGAAAATAGCATCAGGATTTTCTTTTTTTATGAACTCTATTATTTTTGGTTTTCTTTTTTGCCAATTTCCATCATAACGCCATATATTTAAGCTTATTATTTTCATTTATTATTTCTTTTGGACTTATCTTTATAAATTTATTCCATTCTATTTTATGATTTTTTAAATAATTGTCTATAATATAATAACCTATTGCATAACCAACCCATAATGGATATTTTGCACTCCCAAAAAATAAATCTTTATACAATTGTTTATCCCTCATATTTAATTTTGATTTTATCTCTCCTAAAATCTTCAAAGCTATCTTTTTTGGGATTGATTTGACCCATTTAGATTTTTTTTTATTAACAAAGTTTTCTTTAAAATGCTCTGCTATACCTTCAAATATCAAATCATCTTGGATTGTTATTCTTTCATTATAATTTAAAGCTAAAGCATGAGCTAATTCATGCCCCACTGTATCTTTTAGTACACTATCCATTTTTTTAGTTGGGTTAAGGTTTATTATCATTGTATTTCTCCAGGGGCTAAAACCAGCAACACCATCCATTTTTTCAATAATGAAATTGTCTATTGTTGGAAATACAAATATTTTAATTTTTTGGTTAATCACAGATTTGCATTTAATTATTGTTTCTTCTATTATTTTTTTAATTTTTTCAATATCGACGGATTCCCATCTTTCATTTTGTTTAAATCCATAAATAGACCAAATTAGAAATTCCTTAAGTGCATTCTTACTTTTATATCCAGCATATCCAATATCATCAAAGTAAGGAATATTGTTTATAATTGAATTTACAAATTTTTCTTTATCTTTTTTTGGTTTCTCTAAAAAAATAAATATCTTTGCCGGATTTTTCATATTATAATTAAGATTATTCTTTTTATTAAATTAACGTTTCATTTAAGGGAGGAAAAGACAAACCATATAGACAGTAATATCGTCAAGATAATTATTATAATACCTATTTTATCTCCTTTTGAAAAGAAAGGCAAACCTTTCCTTATCCTATTTTTATAATAAATATAATTCCAATAAATAAATGCTATAATAATTACTAATTTAATTATCTTCCATATTAGTAAGTTCATATACTTAAGTAGATTATAAGTTTTTAAATATTTCTATTTATTTTTATTTTCTGTAAAAATAAGATTATTTCTCTTAGTATATTTTCTTTATATTTTATATCAGAATATCTATGGTCTGCTCCTTTGATTATTTTCAAATTTTTCTTCTTAGATGGACAGGAATTATATAATATTTGTGCATCTTCTTTTGGTATTATTTCATCATTTTCTCCATGTATTATTAGAATAGGAATATCTAATCCAGATATATTCTTTATAGGATCATACTTTTTGTAATCATCTACAAAAGATTCATCAATGAAAATATTATCTATAAGTTTATATTTAGTATTTATTTTTTCTAAAGTTTTTATATATTCTAAATATTTAGCTCTCCCACCCAATAAAATCAATCCTTTAACATCCTTTTCTTTTGAAAATGCTAAAGCAGTTATAACAGAAAAGCTGTTTCCTATAATAATTAATTCCTTAATTTTTAATTGAGATATGACTGATTTTATGTCTTCTAATTGTTTGGATACTGTTGCTTCCTCAATATTTCCTCCACTTTCGCCATGGCCGCTAAAATCAAATTGTATTGTTTTATATCCAAATTCAGGTAGTCTTTTTGCTAAGAAATTTATTGTTTTATTTTCCTTCTTGCCTGTAAGGGCGTGCAGAATTAACATTGTAGGTCCAATTATATCTTTTGGTTCATTTATCTCTACAACTAATTTCTCATTCTGATTATTTTTAATTTCTAATCTTTCCATATTAATTAATATTTTAATATATTCTTTTTTATTAAAAACTTTATTAATATATTTGAGATTATTCCATATACCTTTTTATATCTTGAAAAATTTTTATGTATAATATCATAAATCAATGAAGGAGGTATATCAATTAGAATTACCTGTTTATATTTCTCTTTTAATTCTTTTACAAAAGCAAAGATATGCTTAACTATATCTTCATTAGTTGGAATCTTAAATACCACTCTTGCCATTATTTTTTCTTCCCCATATATTATTTATATTAAATGATTAGTGCTATTTATTTTATATACTCTTACTCCTTTATCATTCATCTCAATAAGATTTACACATGCATTGGATTGAATTATGGAGAATCTGCTTTTGATATCAATATTTAATAAATTTCCAAGTATTGCTTTATTAACACTTCCATGAGCAAGTATGACGATGGTTTCTGTCTTATATTTTCTTTTTATATCTTCTAAAAAAGAGGATGCTCTAATATCAAGTTCTTTTTGCGTTTCTCCTCCCTTAGGCCTGTATTTGTATCTTATCTCTCTCCAGTTAGGTATTTTTTTATATACATAATCCCAGCTTTTTCCTTCAAATTCTCCAAGATTTATCTCTCTTAATTGGTTATTAATAATTACTTTAAGCTTATGTTTTTTTGCTATTTCTTGTGCAGTTTCTAGAGCCCTTTTTAATGGACTCGAATAAATAATATTAACATTTTCTTTTTCTAAGAGTTTAGCTAGTTTTTTTGCCTGTGTTTTTCCGAGATAAGTTAATTTAGAATCTAAAATCCCAGAAACAATATTATCTCTGTTACTTTCAGTTTCTCCGTGCCTTAATAAAAATATCCTTGCCATTCTAATATCCATAAATCAATTGATTTATCTGTTTTTCTAATAAGCTTACAGATGGCTTGATTGTATTTAAAAATTGTTTTGTTTCATATTTCCAAGCCAATTTACTTATTGAGATAATCGCTTTATAAAATAATATCTTTTTCTTTTCTTTTTCTAGATCAATATTAGAGTATCCACTCATCAGTATCTTAAGAAATCCTTGCTTAGAATAGTAGTAATCAAACAAGGCTAAATCATAAATTGGATCTCCAGAATAACAATGTTCCATATCCACAATACCTGTAATGTTTTGACTATTATCTATTAGAAGATTTGTTAGATTATAATCTCCATGAATAAGACATGGATTTGGATGGTCACTTAATTCAGAGTTTTTGTCTATTGCTAAATTCAACCCTTCTTTTAATTTTGATGTTATAATGTTATATCTATAAATCTTTTCTAGGGATTCTAGCTTGTCTTCTAATATCTGTGACCAATTAGACCAAGTACCAACTCCATTCAAGTTAAAAGGACCAAAACCCCTTGTTTTAATACTATGAATTATAGACAAAGAATGACCCATATTCTTTAATGCAACATTTATCTGTTCTTGATTTAAAGAATCATAATTTATAATATCTCCAGGTAATTTTTTGGAGATTGTATATGGTGTATCAAAAATACCTCTTGAGTTATCTATTAGTATAACTTTAGGAGTGGGTAAACCTCTTTTTCTACATAATAAAAAAGCATATTTCTCTATATCAAATTTATTAGGATATTTGTCATGTCTTTTCGGAGCTATCTTCATTACTACTTCAAGATTTTTAGTTTTAATGCAATAAACTTTATTTACTCTTGCATGCGAATATTCTGTTATCTCTATTACTTTTTTCCCAATTTTATCTTCTATCACTTTTTTAATTAAATTATGCATTATTCTTTAACTCCTTATAAGCTAGCATTGTCCATTCTATTTCTGGTATTAAAATCAAAAAGATGATCAAAGATGAAACAAACACTTTTAAACCAAAAATTAATGGTATCAAAAAAAGAGAGATATACAAAAGAACGGTTAAGCAAATAAATAACTTTCTAGTTTTTTTTAATCCTATTTTTACAACGAATGTTTTTGTTTTTGATATAATATCATTTTTATAATCCAATATCTGATGTGCTGTTAATGCTAATAATCCATGTACAAATAAAATAAAAGTAACAAACAATAACCATGACCAAATTATTATATCATATATAAATATTAAGGTAAGAAAAGGTAGCGCTCTTTGCATTATAGAGCCTATTACCACCCCAATAAACCCCCTTTCTTTAAATCTTAAGGGGCGTAATGAATAGAAAGTTATAAAAAACATGGAAATTATATATAAAACAAATGAATAATTACTAAAAGATCCGGCATAATTTCTTGCTAAAAAATAGAAAATTATATTTAACACTAGGAATACAATTGTAAATAATCCAATCTTATTCTTAGAAAATAAATGTTTCTTTTTTATAATATCTTGCTCAAAATCAGTATAAGTATTTAAAATATAACCATATGTAATAAAAGTATACATAAACAATAAAGAATATAAATAGAATTCTGGAGCTTTCAATTCTATAAAAATCCCATAAAGAATAATTGATATTATTACTACTTGGACTTTATTGAGAATCTCCCAAAATCTAAATAGATTTAGGTATTTACGAACAAATTTCACAATTTTTTCAAAGTTATTTATTTTATTCATTTTTAATTCTTTCATATTTATGCCATATGAATTTTACCCCAAATATTTCTTTTATATACGCTGAAATTATAGAAGTACCTAGAAATGCTAAATATAAAGGATATAACAATAATAGGGGATTATAATATTTTTTTTCAAGCATATATCTTAAAGGGAGGATGTTTGCAAATATCAATACAAAAAATAAATTTGGTACAAAAAACAGATTAATTAATACTAATAAAGGTATATTTTGGGTATAATGTTGGAAAAACAAAGTAATTTTCATTCTTGAATTTTTAAAAATAAAAAAATGTTTCATGCTACCTATAACACCCCTAAACCACCTTTCCCTTTGTTTCCAATTATCCCTTAATGTACTGGCTACAGTAATATTACAGTCTATCCCTTCCCTACTAATTATTTTAAAATTATTATTAGAAAGCCAGCTACTTAAACTCATAGACTCGCTTTTTACATCCTTTGGAAAACTGTATTTTTCAATTATTTTCTTTTTAAAGAATGCATCAAACCCATAATATATTGCTGTGTCTAATAATTGACATATTCTTTTATCCATGATTTCTGATTCTTGAATTAATGATATTGCTGAAAATTTTTCTATCAACCCCCTTTCATTTATGAAATAATATCGTCCAATTACTCCATCATTATCTTCAAGATATTTAACGGCATTTTTTATGGCATTCTTATTAATAAAACAATCAGCATCATAAATTCCAATTATTTCTCCAAAACTATTCTTAATTCCTATTCCAATATTTTCTGATTTTGAATTTTTACCCAAAATAACCTTTAATTTCTTATTTTTAATTGTTTTAAGCAATTTTACAGTTTTATCTGTGGTTTTTTTATCAATAATTACCAAGATCTCTAATTTGTCCTTGGGATAATTAGAATCTAATATCCTATTTATTGTGTTCAATATAATATTCTCTTCATTAAATGCTGAAATTATTATAGAAACTTTTGGATATTTATCTATTTTATTTAAGTTCCTATTTTGTTTTTTAGGTACTGCCAAAACAATAAAAGGTATAATTGTTATAATCAATAATATTGTCTCAAATATCATTATTACCCTTTAATATAGGTAATACATATTATTTTTAAATCTTCCTTTATTTTCTACCGAAACCTTTATAAATAACTTTAACTCCATTTTAGTAGTAAAATGAGATCATTAAAGCAATCATTAATAATTGGATTATCAGCACTAGTTCTAGGACTTTCCAGTCCATACTGCGGTGGTTCTTCAGGTGGAGATAGTGGTGGTTCAGGTGGTACTCCAGTTCCTGTAAATCATGCTCCTGTATTAGTACAAAATTTTGATAATATTGTCACAGAAAAAGATGTTCCTAATACAATACCAAATATCTCTTCACATTTTTATGATGAAGAAGGTGATAATTTAACTTATAATGTTAAAAATTTTAATAATATAAATGCAGTTCTAAATGGGAATACAATAGACATATCTTCACAATTAGGTTATTATGGTACTGAAATAGGTTATGTAGAAGCTTGTGATCCAAGTCATTGTGTTTCTGATAGCCTTGAAATTAAGGTTAATAATCCTCCTATTGCTGATGCAGGAAATGATATTTCTGGAAATATTGGATTCTCTGTTTATTTCGATGGTTCAAAGAGTTATGATGTTGATGGAATGGGGGGTATTTTAGGGGGTATTCTAAGCTGTTCTTGGGATTGGGGTGATGGCACTAGTTATACAGAAACTCCAACAAGTGCTATTCTAGATCCAGATGGATTTAATTGTAAAACAACACATATATATACTAATCCAATTGGAAATCATTGTCGTAATCCACCAACATGTAGTTTATGGGATTATGAAGTTATTTTTACAATTGAAGATAACAATAACTCTACTTCTATAGATAAATGTTACGTTGACTTCTAAATAACAATCTTTATATATTTTCTTATCATTCTTAAATAAACCTTTTTAGGTTAGGAGTATAAAATGGAATCTTATAAATTATACAAAAATGAGATTGAGTTGTATATACCAGGCAAAAATCAACTTACTGAAATGTATGGAAATATAAAGGTAGGGGAATTAGAAAAAAAATTTGCATCTGCTAAATGTTGTATGTGTTGTAAATAAATTTATTATTTATACTTGAAAGAAATGATTTCAACTATTAAACTTTCTCCATTTTTACACTTTATAAAACTTAATTCAAAAGAGGATTATGCAGTATACAATTCTCTTTTTATTAAGAAATTCTTTTGTAATAAAAGAACTTTAAATAAAATAAAGAATTTACAGGTAGTGAAGGATAAAAAATTATTTAGTTATTTATTTAAAAATCGTTTTATTATAAATAAAAATATAAAACCTGAAAATGAAATTGATTATTTAATTAATAATAGAAAATTAAACTTTAAAAAGCCATTTTTTAAGGTATTTTATATTATTGTGACTACAGGTTGCAATTTTAGATGTAAATATTGTTATTTATCTTCATTGATTGATTATAAAGCAAGAGTCATGAATTTAGATAAATCAAAGAAAATATTAGATTATTTTTATAATTATATTAAAAAAGTTAAAAATGAAGTCCCAAAATTAGTTTTGTATGGTGGTGAACCTTTGCTAAATAAAAAAGTTATTAAATTTATAATTAAAGATGTAAGAAAGAATATCAAAAATAAAAGAATTCCATTTACAAATATAATATTAATCACTAATGGTTCTTTATTAAATGATAATATCATAAAATTCTTAAAAAAGAATAAGGTACTAATTGCGGTCTCGCTGGATGGACCAAAGAATATTAATGACAAAAATCGGCTTTATGTAAATGGCAAAAGTACTTATAATGATACTGTAAGTGCAATTAGTTTATTAAATAAAAATAACATTAAACCAACATTATCATGTACAATTAATCAGAGTAATGTAAAAAAATTAAAAGACATTGTCTCTTGGATGATTAAAAATTTTGAAATAGATTCTTTAGGTTTAAATCTATTTTCTGGAGGAGATTGTAGTAATAAAATAATTAAAAGATTAAGTAACGATAGTGCTAAAGAAATAATAAGTGTTTTTAAATTGTGTAGAAAATATGGTATTTATGAAGATACAATATTAAGACAAATGAAGGCATTTGTGGAAGAAAATCCAAATATTTATTATTGTGCAGCCACTGGAAGGGAAATTTCAGTAGACCCAGATGGAAATCTTGCAACATGTCCAGCATTTCTTAATACCAAATTATTTCCAATTAATATTGATCAAAATTTAAAAGTAGAAGATAGAATAGAATTTAAAAGATGGGTTAAAAGATCTCCTATCCTTAATAAAAAGTGCTATAAATGCATAGCTTTAGGAGTCTGTGGTGGTGGATGCGCATTTAATTCTTATAAAAATTGTAATAACATTTATGGACTTGATACATTTTTTTGTAATTATGCAAAAAACATTACATCTTGGATGCTGAAAGATTTATATAATATAACAAAGAGGTATAATAATGAGAAATTTATATGATTATCCAAAATATTATAATCTTTTATTTGGTAATAGAAATTTTAAAAAAGAATGTAAATTTATACAGAAATTATTTGAAAAATATTCAAAAATTAAAGTTTCTAGTATACTTGATATTGCTTGTGGAAATGGAATGCATATAATAGAATTTACAAAATTGGGATATAAAATAGCAGGTTTAGATATTTCTGAAAAAATGTTAAATGAAACAAATAAAAGACTTGAAAATAACCCTAATCTTATTAAATTATATCACAAGGATATGGTTTCATTTTATTTAGATAAAAAATTTGATGCTTGTATTTGTATGGTAAATTCTTTAGAAATATTAAACAAAGATACAGAATTTATTTCTAATTTTAATTCTGTAGCGGATGCATTAAATGAAGGAGGATTATATATTATAGAATTGGATAACCCTAACCTTATAAAAAACAACGATCAGATAAAGGAATATAAAAAAATCATAAAAAAAGGAAAAATAACTATAAATTTAATATATAAAAAATATCCTTTTGATTATAAGACTAAGTTAGAAAAAAATGAGTTAATCTTAAATGTTGATGAAGATGGTAAAAGATTAAAAATTGTCGATAATTCTCCTATTAGAAGATTAACAATTGAGGATATAAATTATTTTGTGAATAAAACAAAAAGGTTTGAGATAATGGATGTGATAAACGACTTTAATTTAAATCTTAATGTTAAAGATAAAAGTCCAAATAAAATTATTGTTGTATTGAAAAAAATAAGCTAATTTAAGATAACAAAAACCATATAAATCCCTATAATCAATATTATAACGAGATAAGGTGATTAATTTTATGTATAAAAAGAGATATAAATTAATTTTATTAGTTTTATCTATGTTAATTATTATCAATTCTATAAATGCTGCTTCAAAAACGTATACTTATACTCATAATAATAATCCTATCTCTAATTCAAAACTCTATATTTATAGTTGTACGGATTCTAGTTGTTCTTCTTTAAGTAGTTCTTATTGGAATACCCCCACTTTAACTAGCACATCTTCTATAACTATTAATGGTATATCTTCTTCTTATAATAAAGAATTTCATTATATTGATTGTTATACCCCAAAAGAATATATTAGACTTGATATAGACTATGATGGGAATAGCAGAACTATAGAAATGCCAAAACAAATTTCTTGCCCCTCTTCTCTTTCGACTATCACAGTTTCAGGAACAAAACAAGTAAATAATGAATTAATATTTTCAGTTAATTTAGGGCAAGTATTTACTTCTTCATTAACAGCATTACCAAATGAAGTAAAATCTTTTTATGATGCAACTGTTGATGTAAAATTATCAATAAAAGATGCTAACCATATTGAAGTGTATACAAAAACAGATTCAATAACAGTTTCATTTGGAGGTAAAACTACTACATTTACATGGACTCCAAGTCAAGCAGGAGATTATGATATAAGTATAACAACAAATGTAAAAGATTGTAAATGTATACAACCACAACAAGATTCTTCACCAACAACGAAATCAATAACAATAAATCCATCACAGCCAGCATGCACCTCGCAATGTTCAACTTTAAATGAAAAAAGATGTTATAATAGCACAATATTACAAACATGCACTAAAATAGGAGATTGCAATTACTGGTCTAACTTAACATGTCCTGCAAATCAAGTCTGTTATAATAATATATGTACAGCTTCTTCACAATCCTGCACTCCATTATGGATCTGCTCTGCGTATTCTTCTTGCGCAGAAAATCAGCAGACACAAACAAGAATATGCGAAGATACAAGTAACTGCAATGACTTAAGTACTAAACCGATAGAAGTGCAATCATGTCTGACTCAAACACTTCCTTCAACTTGTACAGAAAACTGGATATGTTCAGACTGGTCTTCTTGTTCAAATTCACAGCAAACAAGAGAGTGCGTTGATACTAATGGATGCTCTCCAGAAAGAACAGAATCTAATCCATGCGATAATGAATCAATTATAACAAATGAAGAGAACCAAAAATCACCAGCACAGCAGTTTAATGAGCAGACAAATGCAACAGTAAATTTAATGCTTGCAAAGATAGCAGAGGGAATACAGCAGATAATAGAAACAAACAAGTATTCATTAGCAATTTTGTTCTTAATAGTTGTAGTAATAATGGCATCAAGTGTTTACTATCTTAATACCCATAAAGATCAGATTTTCAAGATAAAGCCAAAACAAAAAAAATCAGACAAGAAGCCGGTAAAAGTAAATGACTTGATGATTAGCGTCATTGATTCCTTGGAGGCAGATGAGCGCGAGTTATGCTATGCCTTGCTTGAAAATGAAGGCATGACAGAGGATGAATTAAAAAATAAAACTTCACTAAGCAAATCAAAAATGGAGATTGCTTTAACAAAACTTGAAAGACGCCAGGTTATAAAGAAAAGAGAGGGAGAAAACTCAAAATTATACTTTAATGACTGGCTGAAATAG
>Ga0180007_10006130_pt1 | contig 11849 bp, 11 predicted proteins | sample MM_PC_MetaG_FD_121122 | JGI IMG/M metagenome (GOLD analysis project Ga0180007, IMG submission 121122) | Groundwater microbial communities from the Aspo Hard Rock Laboratory (HRL) deep subsurface site, Sweden - MM_PC_MetaG | ecosystem: Environmental > Aquatic > Deep subsurface > Groundwater...
CTTCGCGAGAGAGGAGTCGCGGTCAGAGAATGAATAACATGAGAAAAATCCCTAAGGGGATGCGTTTTGATACGCAGGGACTAATCCCTGCGATTATACAGGATTATAGGAGCAAAGAGATTTTGATGGTTGCGTATATGAACAAGGAGTCATTACGGCGGACGATGCGTCTAAAGAAGACTTGTTTTTGGTCTCGTTCGCGTAAAGAGTATTGGGTTAAAGGAGTTACTTCAGGACACTATCAGTACGTTAAATCTATCTCCTACGATTGCGATATGGACGCTTTGTTGATAAAAGTAAGGCAGGTAGGAGTCGCCTGCCATACCGGTAACCGTACTTGTTTTTACCGGCGGTTACAATAATCAGTATGTATACCCCGAACCTAAAAGAATTTCTAAAACTCTGCACAAAAGGGAATGTGATCCCACTCTATAAAGAGATCAATGCGGATCTTGATACGCCGGTCTCCGTTTTTTTAAAAATACATAAGAACGACTATTCTTTTTTGTTTGAATCAGTTGAAGGTCAGGAGAAGACCGCGCGCTATTCTTTCTTGGGGTGTAACCCTTCTATGGTCTTTAAGAGTAAGGCGCACCGAATAGAAATTATTTATCCCCCGCGGAATAAAACGCGCATTTTTTCGACAAAATCTTCCGCGCTCATCGAATTAAAGAAATTGATGCGAAATTTCAAGAGTGTCTTGGTTCCCGGGTTGCCGCGTTTCTATGGAGGCATGGTGGGGTATATGGGGTATGATATGGTGCGTTTTTTTGAGGAGATCCCGGATAAGAACCCCGATGATTTGAAATTGGCGGATTCTTTTTTTATCTTGACCGATACGATCCTAATTTTTGATCATGTCAACCACACGATAAAAATAGTAAAAAATATCATCCTTCCGACGCGGAAGAAACTGCTTTCCTATTCTCAAAAAAAACAAATCTATCAAGAGGCACTCGATACGATTGAAGGAATCCAACGTGATTTTAATACGCCTATTCCGAAGACTGAAGAAAGCCTCGCCCGGAGTAATCCGAAGACCGCCCGTGCGAATTGTACTAAGACAGGTTTCGCGCGGATCGTTAAAAAAGCGAAGAACTATATAAAAAAAGGAGATATTATTCAGGTAGTTTTGTCGCAACGGTTTAGACTCCCGCTTGCCAAACCGGCGTTTGCGGTGTATCGTGCCTTGCGCAGTCTTAATCCGTCTCCCTATATGTATTATCTGGCATTAAAGGATACCACACTCATAGGGGCGTCTCCTGAAATGCTGGTGCGCTGCGAAGAGGGGGTTGTGCGTACTCGTCCGATTGCCGGCACACGCAGACGCGGGAAAGATTCGCGTGAAGATGAGATGCTTAAGGGGGAGCTTATTAACGACGAAAAGGAGCGGGCGGAACATTTGATGTTAGTTGATTTGGGCAGGAATGATTTGGGGCGTGTCTGTCAATCGGGGACCGTAGAAGTCTCTGAATTCATGTCGGTTGAAAAGTATTCCCATGTGATGCACTTGGTTAGTGAGGTGAAAGGAAAACTTGACAATACCAGGTTTGATGTTTATGATGTTTTGCAAGCAACCTTTCCTGCGGGGACGGTAAGCGGCAGTCCCAAGATACGCGCAATGGAGATCATCGATGAACTGGAGAATCTTCGCCGCGGTCCGTATGCAGGATGCGTGGGTTATTTTAGTTTTTCACATAATATGGATACCTGTATTACTATCAGGACTATTGTGGCACATAAAGGGTACGCGTATATTCAAGCAGGAGCGGGAATTGTCGCGGATTCAATTGCTGATCGTGAATATACAGAATCAGTGAATAAGGCAAAAGCGCTTATTGAAGCGGTTATTTCATAAAAGGAGGCAATCCCCATGGCAGTGCATATCAGGTTGAGAAGAATAGGGAAGAACCCAAAGAAAAACCCACACTTTCGGGTGTCGGTTTTTGACGAACGTCAAAGTCGGGACAGCAGGAGTATCGAACAAGTTGGATACTATAAGCCGCCGACCGGAGAGGTCAAATTGAAACTTGACCGCATCGCCTATTGGGTGGAGAACGGCGCGCAGTGTTCCCCGACGGTAAAAAGCCTTATTAAAAAAGTAAAAAAGGAGGCGCAGAATGCCCCAGCAGCCAGTAGTTAATCCTATCATGAATCTTGTCCCCCTTATTTTCATCTTTGCTATCTTTTATTTCATGATTATTCGTCCGCAAAAGGCAAAGGAGAAGGAACATCAGAAGATGTTGGGGGCTTTAAACAAAAATGACGAGGTGGTTACTTCAAGCGGTATTCACGGAACCGTGGTTAACGTCAAGGATAAGACCGTGGTGGTCAGGGTTGACGAAAATGTAAAGCTTGAGTTTGAGAAGAACGCGGTGGCGGTGGTCAAAAAAGGCGGCAAAGAGTAATTCACCTGTGCAAGACGTCCATGGAAAAAAGAACTCTCTATAAAAGCATCCTCATCTTGTGTGTGCTCGGGATCTGCGCGTATTTTGCGTTCCCTCTGCATAAGCGCATCAATCTTGGCTTGGATTTGAAGGGAGGGATGCATCTTTTATTAAAGGTTGACCGTTCGCACTTAAGCGGTCAGGCCAAAGAAGATGCTGCCGACCGCGCGGTTGAAGTCATCCGTAATAGGATTGACCAATTCGGCGTGCGCGAACCCTCCATTCAAAGACAGGGAGAAGATGAGATTGTCATACAACTGCCCGGGGTAACGGATAGGCAGCGGGCCTTGGATATAATCGGCAAGACCGCGATGCTGGAGTTTAAATTAGTCTCCGCTGATCCTGAGAAATTAAAGGACGCGCTGGCGGGTAATGAAGTTGAAGGGTGCCAGTTGAAGTATACGATTGATGAAAATGAGCCTTTGCTTGTTGAAACAAGTGCGGTACTTACCGGTGAAGCATTGACGAATGCGCAGGTACAGTTTAGCCAGAGTCAATTTAACGAGCCGGTGGTTGGTTTACGATTCAATGCGGAGGGAGGCAGGAAATTTTCCGAGATAACCTCCGCAAATATTGGGAAGAGGCTTGCGATCATTTTGGACGGAAAAGTGCAATCTGCCCCACGAATACGAGAAGCTATACCTTCGGGAGAAGCGGTTATTACGGGGCGTTTTGATGTAGAGGAAGCGCAGGATCTTTCTCTGATTTTGCGTGTAGGCGCGTTACCTGCTCCGATGTATATTGAAGAAGAACGGACGGTGGGGCCGCTTTTAGGGCAGGATTCCATTAACGCCGGAATCAAGGCGACGGTTATCGGCTGTATCCTTGTCTTTATTTTTATGGCGGTATATTATCTTTTTGCGGGCATTATTGCCGATATTGCCCTTTTATTGAATTCCTTAATGATTTTAGGCGGATTAGGATTATTACCGGTTTTGTTCCCTGGGGTATCGGCAACCCTGACCCTTCCCGGTATTGCCGGTATCGTGCTATCTTTGGGTATGGCGGTCGATGCCAACGTCTTAATAAATGAACGTATCCGAGAAGAAATTAATTCCGGAAAGAATCTGCGTACTGCGATTGCCAACGGTTATAGCCGGGCTTTTAGCGCTATCTTTGATTCTAACCTGACCTCACTTATTGCGGCGTTTTTGCTCTTTCAATTCGGTACCGGCCCGATTCGGGGATTTGCCGTGACCCTCACCATAGGACTTCTGGCAAGTATGTTTACTGCCATTGTAGTAACGCGTACCATTATGGAGATTCTCTTACAACTTGGGATTGTTCCTAAACGACTACCGATGTTAAGGTTTATCGGAGAGACCAAGTTTGATTTTATCGTACGCAGGAAAATATTTTATTTAATATCAGTAATATTGATTATTACGGGGCTCTTTTTCTTCTTCAAAAAAGGTCAGGATGCCTATGGTATCGACTTTGCGGGTGGACAGCTGCAGGAGTATCGTTTTAAACATCCTCCGACAATCCAGCGGGTGCGGGATATATTACGAGACATTAATCTAAGCGACGCTTCCATCCAACAGTTCAAAGAGAATCCGACGGATGTCCTCATTAGGACCAAAGAGGACAAAAGCGGACTACTTACCGCAGCGCTAGAAAGAGAGTTCCCTGGAGAAGAGATACAGATACTGCGCATCGAACGCGTAGGGCCGGTTGCAGGGAATCATTTGAAGACCAAGGCCTTGTACGCATTGCTCTGGTCTTTAGTGGGAATCTTGGTATATGTAGGATTCCGTTTTAAACACTTCAATTTTGCGGTTGCCGGTGTCATCGCACTTTTGCATGATGTATTGATTGCCTTAGGGGCTTTGGCGATTACCGGCAGGCCCATTGATCTTTTGAGCGTCACGGCATTCCTGACGATTGCCGGATATTCGATTAACGATACGATCGTTATCTATGACCGAGTCCGTGAAAATGCGCGTTTATATAGAAAATTGAGCCTTTATGAGCTGATCAATTTGAGTGTCAATCAGTCATTAGCAAGGACAATACTTACCACCATGGTCACTCTCTGTGTGGTAACTTCTATTTTGATATACGGAGGAGAAGTCTTGAGTAACTTTGCCTTTACTTTGCTGGTGGGATTTATCTCAGGTATTTATTCTACGGTATACATCGCCTCGCCTTTAGTATTAGCGTGGTCACGCAAAAACGCGCGCATATAAGATTTAATTCGGAAGGGGGAGAGTAGGGTTATTACACAATAACTTTTGCTCCCCCTTTATTTTTATGTTCCAATCCCTTAAACTCTATACGCAGATGAAACTCGAACTCGAGCCCCTCTTTTCACGGCTGGTCTCCTTCGGTTATACGAGGCAAGAAAGGGTCCATGAGGAGGGGGATTTCTCTCGTCGTGGCGGAATAATAGATATATTTCCTTTTACCTTCGAATTGCCTATCCGGGCCGAACTTGATAATGATACGATTGTATCCCTTGTTACTTTTAACCCAGATACGGGCGCGTCACTGTGGGGACATAAAGTAGCGATTATCTTGCCGATTAAGAAACACGCTCCTTCGAGGATTGTCCCTTTTACTGAAGAATTCCCTTTAGCCAATTTTGTCGATTTGAATGCGGGAGATTATGTCGTGCATACCCAGCATGGGATCGGCAGGTTTCTCGGGATGGAAAAGATTAAGGTGCACGATAAGAGCAAAGATCATTTAGTAATTGAGTATGATAACCATGAGAAACTCTTTGTGCCGGTAGAACATATGCATCTTATTCAGAAGTACATTGCCTTTCAGGTGAGAAGGCCCACGCTGTATCGACTAGGAAGCAGACAGTGGCAGAGGGTTAAACAACGCGCATCCAAAGCTATCCAGAAGTTGGCGTGGGAGCTTATTTCTTTACAGGCGATGCGGTTGTCTGTACGCGGATACAGTTATGCTCCTGATACCCAATGGCAGGGACAATTTGACGAAACTTTTCCTTTTGAAGAAACGCCTGATCAAATAAAAGCGATGGAGGAAGTGCGTAGTGATATGGAATCGTCAAAACCAATGGATCGGCTGCTCTGCGGAGATGTCGGTTATGGAAAAACAGAAGTTGCCATGCGCGCAGCCTTTAAAGCGGTTATTGACGGAAAGCAAGTAGCGTATTTGGTTCCCACGACCATCCTGGCGGAACAGCACTTTGCTAACTTCAGAGAACGAATGAAGGATTTTCCGATTACACTACAACTACTCTGCCGATTCCGCAGTAGCGCTGAACAAAAGCAGATTATCGAAGATATTAAAAGTGGAAGGGTTGATATTGTGATCGGCACCCACCGGCTCCTTTCCGCTGATGTGCACTTCAAGGACCTTGGGTTAGTGATTATTGATGAGGAACAGCGATTCGGGGTTACGCATAAGGAAAGGCTAAAGGCCTTTCGGCTTACTATAGATGTGCTTACGCTGACGGCGACTCCTATTCCCCGGACTTTATATATGAGCCTCATGGGTGCGCGGGATCTTTCGGTGATCAATACGCCTCCTCAAAATAGGTTGCCTATTCAGACGATTGTGGTAGAATATGATAGAGATTTGGTTCGTCAAGCCATCCTTAGAGAAATCGCTCGTCAGGGACAGGTCTTCTTCCTGCATAATCGCGTCGAGGATATTGAAGAAGTAAAAGTCAAGCTCTCTGCAATTTTACCATCCCGGGTCAGGCTTATGACCGCGCATGGACAGATGCATCCCAAAGAGCTGGAAGGGGTAATGAGAGCGTTTTTTAAAGGCATGATTGATTGTCTGGTCTGTACCATGATAATCGAATCAGGATTAGATGTGCCTAATGCCAATACGATCATTGTGAATAATGCCCATCGTTTTGGTTTATCCGATTTACATCAGTTAAGGGGAAGAGTGGGAAGGTTTGATCGGCCCGCCTATGCGTATTTTATGGTGCCGAAGATGCCTCTTCTTGAACGAGCAGCGAAAAAAAGGTTACAGGCGCTTCAGGAATATTCCCAGTTAGGATCAGGATTCAATATCGCCATGGAGGATTTGGAGATACGCGGGGCGGGGAATCTTCTCGGTGTCCAGCAACATGGTTTTATCGCCGCAGTGGGATTTGACTTGTATTGTCGGCTGCTTCGGGAAGCGATTACTGGAATAAAAAACGCAGGAGAGCAGTAATGAAGGGATATAAGGTATTTTTCCTTGCCGCACTCATTGTATTGATGGCGCGGGGGGCGGTGTATGCCACCGACAAGATCGTCGCAGTGGTCAATAAGGATGTGATTACCCAAAAAGACCTTAGTGATTTCTTGAATTTTATGCGTATCCAATTTTCTAAAGATATTGCGCCGAACGAGGGGGAGGAGCGGATCCAGGCGATGAAAGATGATTTGTTGGATCGGCTGATAGAAGATAAACTGATCTTGCAGGAGGCAAAGAGGTTGAATCTTCGTGTCGATGATTCCAGGGTTATGTCTAAAATAGATGATATGCGTGATCGCTATCAGTCCGATAAAGGTTTTCAAGAGGCGCTCTTGGCACAGGGGATTACGCAGGCAGATATTGAAAAGAAGATCCGGGAACAGCTTTTGATGTATACCGTCATAGAGGCGATGGTCAAATCCAAAATCGTGATCAATCCGGAAGAAGTGACCTTTTTTTATAATGAAAATAGGGCGCGCCTGAGCAAACCCGAAGAGAGGATATTCCTCGCGATTGAGTTTAACGATGAGTCGCTTGCCCACAGTTTCTCATATGAGTGGCGGACTACTTCCACATTGGAAGATATGGCGACGCGCTATCCGTTCACCGTTAACTCATTTTCTGCAAAAAAAGAAGAGATGCGTAAAGAAATCGACGAGGTGGTCTTTCGTATGGAGTTAGGGGAAATATCTGGGCCCGTACGTATTGATGACATCTATTATGTATTCAAAGTTGAGGCAATTGTCCCGCCGCAAATAAAGACCCTTTCCGAATCACAGGATCAAATCTATCCAATTCTTTTTGAGGGTAAATTGCAAGAAAAGCTCATGCAGTGGCTAGAGGAACTCAAAAAGAACGCCTATATAAAGATCGATCGCGATTAGCCCCATGCGTCTTCGTAAACGAATCAGAGTAGGGATTACGATGGGAGATCCCTCAGGGATCGGCCCGTTTATTATCTTGCCCGCGCTTAAAAAATTGAACCGCGTTGCGGACTGTGTGGTAATCGGGGACGCCACGGTATTGCGTAAAGCTTCGGGAATCCATCGCACATCGTTGGGGTCTCGGCTTATTGATTTGCAGAATGTAGATGCCCGGAAATTTTCTTTCGGCCGCATTGACCCAAAATACGGAAAGGCATCACTGGAATACGTAGACCGGGCATTATCGTTACTGCGTCGCAGAGAGTTGGATTGCCTGGTTACCTGCCCGATTTCTAAGGAGGCGATCGCGCGTGCGGGTTTCCCTTACCCGGGGCACACCGAGTATTTGGCGTCCAAGACCTCCCGCAAAAGATTCCTCATGATGTTGCTTAATAAGGGATTTAAAGTCAGCCTGGTGACTCGGCACATTCCCTTAAAGAAGGTGAGCTCTTTTATCACCACCGATCAAATCTTGCATACCATTCTTATGACGGTGAAAGGGTTGAGGGAGTTATTTGGTATTCTCTATCCCCGCGTGGCGGTCTGCGGACTTAATCCCCACGCATCCGATAACGGCCTTATAGGGAATGAGGAGTTGCGCGCTATTAGACCGGCGATACTGCGTCTTAAGAGAAAACGCGGGTGTCGCATCGATGGCCCGATCCCTTCCGACACCGCAATGTTTCAGGCGGCGCGCGGCAGGTATGATGCGGTGGTAGCTATGTATCATGATCAAGCCCTTATTCCTTTGAAGCTTTTGGGTAACGATTCCGGGGTTAACCTTACAATCGGGCTGCCGTTTGTACGCACTTCTTGTTTACATGGTACCGCGTTTGACCTTGTGCGATCGAATCCCCGTCAGGCCGATTGGCATTCCCTACACGAAGCGATCAGAGTCGCTCTTCAATGTACTTTAAAGCGAAAAAAAGACTAGGACAGAATTTTCTTATTGATGCAAATATTCAAGCCAAGATTATTGCGGCATGTCAGCTTGAGGTTGATGAGTCGGTACTGGAAATCGGCCCAGGGAAGGGGGCTCTCACGCGATTACTCTGCCAGAAAGTCGCGCGCGTGGTCGCGGTAGAGATAGATAAAGATTTATGTGCGATGCTTACGCAGGACTTTGCGACATTTAAAAACTTACAGGTAGTGAATCAGGACATATTGAAATTTGACCTGGGCTTTTTTCTTTTGCGGAAAGTTCCTTTGAAGTGCTTCACCGTTATTGGGAATATCCCCTATTATATCTCAACGCCGGTTTTACAACGGCTATTGCGCTATCGAACATATATCAAGCGAGCTTTCCTTACCGTGCAAAAAGAATTTGCCCGTCGCATAGTCGCAACTCCCGGTTCTAAAGAGTACGGTTCGCTTAGCTGTTATATTCAGTATTATACGTTTCCCCGTATTTTGTTTACGTTAGGCCGCAGATGCTTTTCCCCGGCGCCATCGGTCGACTCAAGTTTCTTGAAATTGGAATTCAAAGAAACTCTCCCCCTGGGTTCAAATGACGAACGCATGCTTTTTAAAATAATCAGGAACGCATTCTCGCAGAGGAGGAAAAAACTACATAATTCTTTGGAAGGGATAGTTCCTAAAGAGGCCTTACATGAGTTTTTCCAGCTGCGCACGATTGATCCTGGAGCAAGAGCGGAAACCCTTCACCTTAATGATTTTATAGCGTTGGCTAAATTTTTAAAAAAAAAGATAAAAAAAACTTGACAAACTTACCTTAATAATATATAGTCTATTGCTCAACGCAAATTATCAGTTTATTAACCCAACTATAGCGTAGAGAAGGATTAAAAAGAATTTGTAAAAATTCTTAGGGGAGTGTTTTTGTAACTTGAATCTCCAGCGTTTTGCTGGAGTAGCTCAGTTGGTAGAGCACGTCCTTGGTAAGGACGGGGTCACGGGTTCAATTCCCGTCTCCAGCTTAAAGGTTAATTATGAGGGAAATAATTACGTTAGAGTGCACTACGTGTAAGAACAGAAATTACACGACGACTAAGAATAAAAAGTTGCATCAGGACAGACTTGAAATAAAGAAGTTCTGCCGAATGTGTCATACACATTTACCGCATAAGGAAATTAAGTAGGTTAGGAGCGTCGGTTAATTGGCAAACCAACGGTCTCCAAAACCGTGACTGCAGGTTCAAGTCCTGCCGCTCCTGTGTGACTTGAATCATCACTGTGAGGCACTATTCACGTGAAGGTAATAAAAAAGACCGCACAATTTATAAAGGAAGTCAAAGAGGAGCTTAAGAAAGTATCGTGGTCAACCAGACAGGAAATTCTACAGTCGACCGGAGTGGTTATCGTAGCGACTTTGTTGCTGGCGGTCTACATCGGCGTTATCGACCTTATGCTCTCCAAACTTTTGAGTATTCTATTCAAATAAGATGAAACAGTGGTACGTGGTACATACACAGACCGGTTCCGAAGAAAAAGTTAAAACAACTTTGGAGAGCAAGATACTCTCTTCGGGAATGCAGGAGAGTATCCCGCAGGTAGTTATTCCTAAAGAGCAGATCTCAGAGATTCGTTCGGGAAAGAAAAAATTATCCCAGCGTAAGTTCTTCCCAGGATACCTATTAATCGAAATGGATTTAAATGAGGCGACATATCTGTTTGTGCGTGGTGTTTCTGGAGTCACGGGGTTTATAGGGTTGGGAAAGAAGCCGATGCCTCTTTCGTCTGTCGAAGTAGATAGCATCCTGAAGAAGACGGAAGAGACCGCGTCCAAGCCCAGTCCAAAGGTCATCTTTGAAAAGGGCGAACAAGTACGCGTTACCGAAGGTCCCTTTGTAAATTTTAACGGCGCTATTGACGAAGTGCATCCGGAAAAAGGAAAAATTAAGGTCAGTGTTTCCATTTTTGGACGTTCAACCCCCGTTGAGTTGGAATACTGGCAGGTAGAAAAGGTGTAACGATGGCAAAAAAAATTAAAGCCCAAATCAAACTGCACGTCACTGCCGGCCAGGCGAATCCTGCTCCTCCGGTAGGGCCTGCGTTAGGACAGCATGGCGTTAATATTATGCAATTCTGTAAGCAGTTTAATGATCAGACCAAAGACAGGGATGGGTTGATTCTTCCCGTGATCATTAGCGTGTATGAAGATAGGACCTTTACCTTTATTATAAAGAGCCCCCCTTCATCGGTATTGCTCAAGCGGGCGGCAAATCTGGCGAAGGCTTCAGGTAGTGCGGGCAAAGAGGTGATTGGGAAGGTAACGATGAAACAGGTGGAAGAAATCGCAAAACAAAAAATGCAGGATCTTAATACCGCAGATTATGCGCAGGCCTGTAAGGTTATTGAAGGGACTGCCCGCAGTATGGGTATTGTCATCGAGGGATAACGATGGAACACAGAAGCAAACGGTATAAAGATTCAGTAAAATTACAAGACCGGCAAAAGGCGTATTCGCTGAAAGATGCGATTGAAGTGCTGAAAAAGATGAATCTTCCGAAATTTGACCCATCGGTTGAATTGCATTTCCAGCTTAATGTCGATACCAAGAAATCTGACCAGATGGTGCGCGGAACAGTGGTTTTGCCTCATGGCACCGGTAAAAAGTTGCGTGTAGCGGTTTTTTGTAAGGGGGAGCAAGAACGTCTTGCCAAGGACGCCCAGGCAGATTATGTGGGAGGGCAGGAGTTAATAGACAAGGTTACGGCGGGATTTTTGGATTTTGACTGTGCGATTGCGACTCCGGATATAATGAAAGACCTTAGTAAGCTTGGGAAGGTCTTAGGTCCCCGCGGGCTTATGCCCAGCCCCAAGACCGGAACGGTTACTAATGATGTGGCGAAGGCCATTGAAGAAGTTCGTAAGGGAAAAGTAGAATTCCGAGTTGATAAGCAAGGTGGGGTGCATCTTATGATCGGGAAACTTTCTTTTGAAGATGGAAAGCTTTCCGATAACGCGACGAAGGTAATCGATGCGCTCGCCGAAGCAAAACCCTCATCGATAAAAGGTAAATTTATACGTAGCCTCTGGATCGCTTCGTCGATGAATCCGGGACTAAAACTGGCCTATTCACAATGAAAAAAGTCAGCCTTATATTTAAAGAAACCTCTCACGCGCGAATCACCAAAGAAATAAAAAACTCAAATTCCGTCTTTATTATTAATTATTTAGGACTTTCTAGTCCAGATTTCACTTCTTTGCGTAAGAACCTGAAGACTTCGAACGCGAGCCTTTTTGTGGTCAAGAATTCCGTGGCGCGCCGTGCGTTGCACGAAGTCGGAATGGAAGCGCTTATCTCGTTAGTTGACGGCCCCTGCGGTCTTGTCTTTTCCAAAGATGA
>Ga0180007_10006131_pt1 | contig 11849 bp, 8 predicted proteins | sample MM_PC_MetaG_FD_121122 | JGI IMG/M metagenome (GOLD analysis project Ga0180007, IMG submission 121122) | Groundwater microbial communities from the Aspo Hard Rock Laboratory (HRL) deep subsurface site, Sweden - MM_PC_MetaG | ecosystem: Environmental > Aquatic > Deep subsurface > Groundwater...
ATAATTTTCCCGATGCGCGGATAGTTACGCCAGATGAAAACATTAAGATAAAGAGGTTCCAATTTTTCATTCAATTGATAAGGTTGCTATTACGTAAAGAGTTTGATTTCATTGCATTGTCGTCTTTAGATATTTTTCCGGTAATAATTTCTTTATTTTTTTCTCGATGTTCAGTGTTTCTTTGCAACCGCTGGCAGGAATGGTATCTTTTGAGATTAAGGACGGTGGGTGATTTGGTACGAAAGACAAAAAGCGTTGATAGACATTGCTGTCAAAGAAGACGGGGGGTAAAGGAAAGAATTAAAGCGTTAGGCAGGATGGTTGTAGTTTTGATGGGAATATCTGAGGAAGATATAAGCCAGCCGGTTCTGGTAGTGGACAACGGTTATACAGGCATTGACCATGTATCTACGGCTGTACGCCGGGCAGAAAAAACTTTTATAAATCCTAATATAACGATATTAACGTTTCCGGCGCGTAAACATTATTTTACCAAGATGTTTCCTCAAATGAAAATAGTTGTTGTAGATAAGCCCAACAAACGATATGGGCTGGCTCAAAGAATGATTGGGTTAAGAAAAGAGAAATTTTACCGGGTAGTATTGACTGCTTTGGATGTTTCTCCTATAGCAGCGGGGCTGTTATTTATGAGAAGAAGGGTTTTATTGTATAATAAGTGGCATCAGTGGTGGGGGTTAAGAGTGAAAACTCCATTTGGTTACATTAAGGGGTTTTTTAAGGGGTTGGCGATGATTCCTTTATGCGTATATTTATTGATTACCGCTAGTTTTATTTTAATTAGGAAATCTTTTCGTTTAGGGTTAAAAGAAAATTGGGGGTAGGGATGAAAGAGGTTGATGTCCGGCAATTTAGTTCAGATAAAATTTTAAAGCATTTGGATAGGGTTAATGAATGGTTAGAAGGGGGGAATCCTTCTCCTATTACTGTGGAGTTGGATGTGACCAATAGATGTAATCATAAGTGCCCGGAGTGTGTGGTTAATTATTTTAGAGTAGCGGATAGCAGTTTTTTACCTCTGCCCCTGGCTAAAAGTATTGTCGAACAGCTGGCGGATAAGGCTAAGGGAGTAATATTTACCGGAGGAGGGGAACCTCTTTGTTATCCTAACATTTTAGAAATAGTAAAATTGGCTAAGAATAAGGGGCTGGATTTAGGGTTTATCACCAACGGTTCCCTTCTTAATGATGAATCCGCCGAAATTATCCTGGAAAACTGTACCTGGATGAGAGTTTCTTTGGATGCCGGCTCTCCGGAGATTTTTAAATTAACCCACGGTATGGGTAGCGGTGAATTCAATAAGGTCGTTGATAATGTCGCTCTTTTAGTGAGAACAAAAAAGAAGTTAAATAGTAAATGCACTGTGGGGGTGGGGTTTCTCACTAGTGAGAAGAGTGTTTCTGATATGGTGAAATCGGCAGGTTTAATCAAACAATTGGGTGTTGATTATCTTCAGTTTAGGCCCCTGCAGATTCATCAGGGAGGTAAATTTGACTATCACTGGATTGATGTTCACGATAAAATAAAAGAATGTTTAAAATATTCCGGCAGTGGGTTTAAGGTTTTATTCTCTCAGCATAAATACGAGATGGCTCACGATTCTCAATATGGCCGCTATTACGGCAAGTGTTACGGCCATCAGTTTGCTACGGTAATAGCGGCTTCGGGAAAGATGTATATTTGCTGTCATCTGCGTGGATATGAGAAATATTGCCTAGGAGATTTAAGGGTAGATAGTTTTGAGGAGATTTGGAATTCTGAGCAAAGAAGAAAGGTTATTGAGAGTATAGATTTTAGCGATTGTATTCCTTTGTGCCGGGATAACACTTTTAATCAGATACTGTGGAATATTAAGCAGCCGCGGGAACATGTTAATTTTTTGTGAAAATGTTAGCAAAAGATATCAAATTTGATTGCCGCTATTTTGATGGCAGTAAGCCCTGTCAATTCAAAACTCTTTGTAAGGGTTGTAATTGCTATCAGCCTGAAGGTAAAAGAATCTTAATTATCAAGCTGGCTTCTGTGGGGGATGTTTTAAGAACGACTGTTTTATTACCCGCGTTAAAAGAAAAATATCCCCAAAGTTATGTAACTTGGTTGGTTAAAGAACCGGCTCAGGAGCTTCTGGAAACGAATCCCCATATCGGTCGAGTTTTGGTTTATTGTTTAGAATCGGTTTTATTATTACAAGTAGAAAAGTTTGATTTAGTTATTTCTTTAGACAAGGCTGTAGAAGCAGTTTCTCTGGCTAGTTTAATTGCGGCTAAAGAGAAATATGGTTTTGGCTTAAATAAGCAAGGCAAGATTTACCCTTTTAATAGGGAAGCAGAATATTCTTTCACCATTGGTTTAGATGATGAGTTAAAGTTTTTCAAAAATAAAAAGACTTATCAGGAAATGATTTTTGAGGTAGTTAAGCTCGGTTATGATAACGATGAGTATGAGTTAAAGTTAGCTCGCGAAGAGTTTGATTTTGCCGATAGATTTTTTAAGGAAAACAACTTAACTTCCGATGACGTAATCATTGGGATAAACACCGGAGCAGGTAAAATTTTTGCCAATAAGAATTTGGGGTCTACCCAGATAGTTGAGTTGATTGAGTTGCTGGATAAGAAGATAAAAGCAAAGATTCTTTTATTGGGCGGACCGGCAGAGAAAGAACTTAATGAGAGGGTAGTAAAAGAAGCGGGGTGTGAGATTGTAAATAGCGGCGGCCGGCATAGTCTTAAGCAATTTTCTGCCTTAGTGAATAAGTGCGCGATAGTTATTACTGCTGATACGTTATGTTTACATATTGCTATCGCTCTTAGGCGGCCGGTTGTGGCGTTATTTGGCCCAACTTGTCATCAGGAAATAGATTTGTATGATCGCGGCTGCAAAATACTTGCGGAGATAGACTGCGCGCCATGCTATAAACTCAGCTGCGAGAAGCACCCAAATTGTATGGATAGAATTAAGCCCGAAGACATCGTAAAGGCGGCAAAGGATCTCATCCAGGAAATGCAAAATGAGTGTGCCAAAATGCAAAATAGGATAAGAGAGAAAGAAACGAGGATTATTTTAAAAGTTAACAAGGCATGAGGGAAGTAGCAATCTCGGTGGTGATTCCGGTTAAGAATGGCCAAAGGTATTTAGATGAGGTATTAAAAGCAATTTTTTCTCAAGAAATTAAACGTGAATTTGAAGTTGTTATCGTTGACTCTGGTTCAACAGATAGAACTCTAGATATTATAGGGCAGTATCCAGTAAGATTTTATCAAATAAAAGAGAATGAGTTCAACCACGGCCTTACCCGTAACCTAGGGATATCTAAAGCGCAAGGTAAATATATAATACTGCTTACTGCCGATGCCATTGCCTATGATCAATGCTGGATGAGGAAACTCATAGAGCATCTGGAGAGAGATTCACGAGTTGCCGGCAGCTATTCCCGCCAAATTCCCCATAAAGATTCTCAGCCTTTATCTCGGATAAGAGTAAAGAATTCCTTAACTTTTTCTAAAGAGAGGAGAGAAAGCCAGATTAAAAAAAAAGAAGATTATTTCGCTTTGTCTCCTGAAGAAAAGCGTCGTTTCTGCAATTTCGATAACGTTTCTTCCTGCCTAAGAAAAGAAGTATGGAAGAAAGTTCCTTTTCCTAAGACAGATTTTGCCGAAGATTTAGAGTGGTCAAAGGCAGTTATTGAGGCAGGGCATAAAATTATTTATGAACCGGAATCTATCGTTTATCATTCCCATGATTTTTCTCTCCCAGAGTGGTATAGAAAAAACCGCATAAATTACAAAACACTTTATACCCTTTTTGGGATTGAGGTTATAAATAATTTTTCCCAACTGATAAAATTCTTTTTTATTTCTACCCTATGGGATATTTATTATCTTTGTAAAGATGCGCGGGGAGGTAAAGCTATTTTATCGAATATCTGGTTAATCCCTCTGCATTCTTTGTGGAGAGCATTAGGCCATTATAGAGGCGTTAATGAGGCTAAGAAGCGTTAAGCCTATACAAATGTTTCTGGTGGTAAATAAAAATAGATAGGCAAAAAAGAGATTATGAAAGTAGCTTTGATTCTCGCTCCTAATTGGTCAAGAACAAGGCCTCCCATTTCATTAGCGCTTCTTGCCGCTCAATTGCGCTTCCACAATCATACGGTTTTTTGTTTTGACTTAAACAATAAACTATACCATGCCTGTCGAGAGGAATATAGGGATAAGTGGGAGCAGAAGAATGATTTTCATTGGAAGAATGCGATTTTTGTTTCTACTTTTATTGCTGACCATCAAAAGATCATTAATCAATATGTTTCATTTATTCTTGATAGTGGCGTATCTTTAATTGGTTTTTCTGTTTATTTTCCTAATCAGATGATGAGTTTGGCAATCGCCAAGCTTATAAAAGCACGCGATAAAAATAAGATTATTATTTTCGGCGGGCCACAGGTAATTCCCTCTATAGGAGGCAGAGAGATTGTGCAGAATAAGGCAGTAGACGCAATTGTGATATATGAAGGCGATCAAACAATTGTAGAATTAGCGCGGCTTATTGAAGAGCGTGGATGTTTTTGCGGCTGTCCTGGGGTGATCGGCAAGAAAGATGGAAAGATAATTGATTTTGGGGAGCGGGAGCCAATAAGTAATCTTGATGCCTTGCCGTTTACTGACTTTAGTGATTATACTTTAACTGAGTATGAACATCATGATGAGCTTGGATTGCTTTTCAGTAGAGGGTGTATTAATAATTGTCTTTTTTGTGTTGGGAGACTTCCTTGGCAGCGGTACCGCTATCAGAGTGGTGATCGGATGTTTGCCGAATTAAAGCATCAGAAGGAATATTATCCCCAGGTACGTTTCTTTAGTTTTCATGATTGTTTAATGAATGGTAATATGGAAGCTCTTCAAAGATTCTGTCAATTGATTATTTCTGAAAAAGAGAAGGATAAGTTGAATGATATTAGTTGGTGGTGCCAAGCAGTGATACGGCCAGAGATGACATTTTCTTTGCTTGAACAAATGAAACAGGCAGGATGCCGGCAAATAAATTATGGTATTGAGTCTGGTTCTCAAAAAGTGATTAACCGGATAGGAAAAAATTTTTCTATTGCGATAGCGCATGAAGTATTAAAAGCTACCAAGAAAGCCGGGATACAAATCTCTACAACATTTATGTTTGGTTTCCCCGGAGAAGAACAGGATGATTTTGAACAGACGTTGCTGTTTTTAGAACAGCATCAGAAGGATATCGATGAGTTGATCCCTTCAGATGGGTTTTGTGCTATAGAAAGGATCTCGTTACTTTATAAGTATGCACACGAAAATGGGCTTTTTGCCAATCCTCACCCGTTTTACTGGAGGAGCCGGGATGGGAGGAATACCTATCTTGAGCGGTTCCGGCGGTTTGACGCTTTTTTACAGAAGGCTTTTTCTCTTCATGTGCCATTGGGCGGTTCATATGAGAAGAATGTTGAGAGTCGAGATGTATTTTTGAAAAATTATTACGATTATAAATATAGCGCTGCATTCAATATCTGCGGTAATTTAGTGGAGAAGAATTTAGATTCGGGGATGACTTATGTCTGGCAGATGCATCGTAATTGTAATTATACGTGTCCATATTGCAGCCTGACGCAGGAGAACAAACATGTTATCGACGGCTTGGTTTTAACGCCTGATGAGTGGGAGGTAAATTGGCGGCGCATCTTTGAACATTATGGTTCTGGGACCGTGGAGATAAGAGGAGGAGAACCGGTTCTCTATCCTCAGTTTTTTGAAATTGTAAAGAGAATTAGCGCGTTTCATGCATGCCGTATTCAAACAAACCTTTCTCAAGAGGTAAAAGAATTTGTTTCCAAGCTTAATCCTCAAAGAGTAGTTTTTAATTTGAGCTTTCATTTAGGACGGTCTAGTTTAGAGGCTTTTCTGGAAAAGGCCCTTTTGTTGAAAAAACAGGGGTTTTCTTTAGTAGTATATTATTTAGCCTATCCTCCTGGAATCAGCTCGATCCCTTATCTTAAAAGACGGTTTGCCGAGGTGGATTTACAATTGAAGATAACAGTGTTTTGGGGTAAATACAATAAAAAAGCTTATCCGGATAGTTACACCGAGGAAGAGCTAGATATATTAAAGCCTTATTTGGGCAGTAAAGAGAGGATTTGTTATAATTTAAAAGGGGAGAGCCCTAAAGGTAAATTATGCAATGCCGGGTATAAAAGGGTGGTGGTAAGAGAGGATGGGAAAGTAATAAGGTGTAGATATGCTCCGGAGGAAGAATTAGGTGATATTGGAAGCAGAGGTTTCCAGTTGTTTGATAAGCCTTTACCGTGCAATAAGGAGTTTTGTCCTTACAATGAGTTTGATAATGTATTTTAAACAGGGGAGAAAGGTTTTTTCCTTTTTAGGGAAGAATAAATTTCACTGGATGCTGTTAACAACTATTTTTTTATTTATATCTCTACCGTTATTTTCTCAAAGCCAGGAAAAAATTATAAATATTAGAGTGGATACAGAAGTAGTGATAAACGAAAATTTTTATGGTTTTGGTGCGGAAACTCTTCCTTGGTTGTGTACCAAAGAGAATAAGGCAGTCGGAGTTACTGAGGAAGATATTAAATTAAATTTAGAGCGGATTAGAAGTATGCACCTGCCATTTACGCGCATTTTTGTACCTTGGGAGACATGGAATCCTAGCATAGATTATAAGACATTTACCTGGGAAAGCGATGAAATGAAAAGTCTTTATAGAATGCTTGACCTTTACCAAGGAATGGGAACGGAGGTGATTGTCGTAACGGTTGACTGGCTTAAAAACCCCCCCTGGAGAAACGTAAAAGCAAGTGCTTATGCGGTTACTCAGCTTCTTAAGTATTTAGTCAAAGACAGAGGGTATAGTTGTATTCGCTATTGGACACTTACTAATGAACCGGAACTTACTTATGAATGGGAACAGTCAAAGAAAATCCCGTTTAAGAATTATGTTAACATTCATCGTTTAGTAAAGAAAAAGTTAAAAAAGAAACGATTGCCGATTAAAATTATTGCCTCTGATGAGGTGGCATGTTTAAGGTGGTTTAAGAAATCGGTAAGGTTATTATATAACACAGCGGATGTTTTTAGCTCTCATATTTATCCCTATCCTTATCAGATACCTTCTGTTTCGGATTTTTTTATGGAGCGGCGGGATATTATTAAGAAAACATCTTTATCCCCGAGATATATTCCCTTTTTCCTTGGTGAGTTTGGATTTCGCGGTTCTCAATTTGGAGCGTGCGTTAATAGCCTTATAGATGATTATGAATATGGGTTATATGCCGCTGATTTATGCATTAAAGCATTGAAATCAGGAGTAGATGCTGCATCTTTGTGGTGTTTGCATCAAGTTCGCTTGATTGACGAGATTAATCCGGAAGGCGGGCAAATGATGCGCATTGGGCTGTGGGCATTTAAAGACGAAGATTGGCAGCCGTTTCCCATATTCTACCTTTATCAGCTTTTTACACGATATATAAAATCCGGATCAAAAGTGTTAAAGACTGAAGTTATCCCCGCCGGTATATTAGAGGCTGCTTGTACTCAGTACCGGAATGGCTATTCTTTGTTTATCCTTAACAATACGGATAAAGAGCAGTCTTTTTTGATTAGCCCCCAGGATTTAAGTCCAGAGTTCAAAAAATACCTCTATAGTCCGTCGGAATTATCTTTAGTTAACGGGAATTCACTTAAGTTAGAAATAATAAAAATTAAAGATTGCTTAAAGGATAAAATACCTCCCAAAAGTGTAGCCTTATATACTAATCTTAAAGAATGAAATTTAAACTAAACAGAGGGCATTGGGTGCTAAGAAGATATAATTCTCTTTTTATTTTAGTTGTATTGCTTATTATCTATAACTCTTTTTTTTTAAACAAAGCCTTCCATATTGATGATCCCTTTACGATTGATATCGCCCGGGCAGTTAATAAGAATTTTCTTAATGTGCCGCAGGTATTCTTCTCTAACCCTATATTGTTAGGGTATTATTATGGCCCGATAATTAAATTATTTGGAGAAAGAGAAATAATCCTGCACATATTTTCTTTACCCTTTGCTTTATTAGCGATTGTGGCAATGTTTATTCTCTCGGTAAGGTTTACGAAAAAAGGTTTATTGCCCACCTTATTTTTAGTTATTTCCCCTGCTTTTCTTATTATGTCTCATAATATTATGTTAGACATCCCTTTGTTGAGTTTTTTCCTTGGCGCTCTTGCGGCATTTGTTTATGGGGTAGATAAAGATAATAATTTTTTATTATTCTTCTCAGGAATTTTAGCAGGAATGGCAATTCTAACGAAATACTCAGGACTTATGGTTTTACCACTTATGTTTATTTATGCCTGGTTGTTTTCTAAAAGACGCTGCGGGTTGTTTTTATTAATTCCTTTAGCAGTATTTTTTCTCTGGAATATACAGAACATTATATTTTATAAAAGATGTATCTTTCTTGGTGCTTTATTGTATAGGCTGAGATCGTTTTCTTTCCATGTAATTTTAGAGAGAATATTTGCTTCCCTATCTTTTATTAGCGGCACATCAATAGTTAGTTTGTTTTTGGCGGCTTTTTTTCTAAGAAAGAGAAACTGTATATTTTTATTTCTTTTATCTCTTCCCGTAAGTTTATGCCCATTTTTAATGAAGGGTTATTTTATTGATTATACTAATTGGTGTAAGCTTGCCTTATCCCTTTTTTTTGTTTTTTCTCTTTTTATAATTTTTATTCTTTTTAAGAATGGTTTAGCAGCTTTAATTAAAAAACCACGCGGGAAAGATAAAGATGATATATTTCTCTCTTTATGGTTTTTTCTCCTCTTGGGGTTTACTATTTTTATTCAATTTGTTGCCGCAAGATTTATTTTATTGTTATTTCCCCCGATGTTTCTACTTATTTATCGTGAGTTGAGCCGCCACAAGGTTTATTTTTTACCCAAGTTCAAAAAAATGATTTCATTTTCAATTATAATTACTGGGTTAATTTCTACTATTTTAGCTATTGGAGATTATCATTTTGCGGGAATTTATCGTGATTTTCCCAAGGTTATTAAAAAAATATCTCTTTCGGCTAACAAAAATATTTGTTCACCCTGCGATTTTTATGTTCCCTATAATGCTTGGGGATATGCTTATTATCTAACCAAGTATTTCCCTAGAGATCTTAAGGGGCTATTTTTTAATCTTGAGGGATGGCCTGAGGAGATGACAAAAGACGACATTGTTATCCTGCCGAGCGAACCAGTCCTTTCCGCAGTTGTAGGAGGGCAATGGGAGGAGAGATTTAAAAAGCTAACCCAGGAGATGATTTTGAGCCAGCGTTTTTGTTATAAGGGGAATGTAGCTTTGCATAATCGGAGGTTTCATACGGGATTTTATTCTCATGACTGGGGGCTTTTGCCTTTCTATGTTTCGTTAAGAAAAATCCCTCTGGAGACGTTTAATGTTTATGCTAAGCCCGAGTAAATTATCAGTGAACTACCCAAAGTAATTTCTACCGCAGAGAGGCTTGGGGGTGCAGAGCAAAAGGGTACAATATACCGAGGAAATATATAGGGAGTTATTCTGGGTTTATAAGGGACAGGGGCGGCTTTTCGACCCCTGTTATAATTAGACCAAACTAAATGAGAAAAAACTGCTATAATGAAAGCCTTAAAAAAGGAGGCCCGATGAAAAAGATTTTTGATAAGTGTAGTATTTTTGGCAAAAAAGTTTTGGCAAGACTTTCCATTGTAAAAGAATTGTTGTCTTTTTTATGGGAGAATAAGCTTTGGTGGATGATACCGATAGTTATTGTTTTCATTCTTTTAGGCGCGTTAATTTGGCTTACCCAATCTTCAGCAGTAGTCCCTTTTATCTACACTTTATTTTAGGAGAGAGAATTAGCGTAATAGCTAAATTACGAAAAGATTTACAATAACCACCAAAGATAATTTACAACAGACAAAAACAATAGTTAGAGTTCCTTCAGAAGTTTTTCTTGTCTCCAAGGAAGATTTTGTTTTCTTATGAAGATATTACAGGTAGCCCACAGTTTCCCCCCCTTTACTACAGCTGGTACAGAAATTTATACATACAATTTATCTTGCGAATTAGCCAGGAGACACAATCTGTTTGTTTTTCACAGGATAAATGACTTGGAGAAAGAGGAGTATGCTTTGGAGCATTACAGTTTGGATGGTTTCAAGGCGTGTACTATTAACAATACTTTTAGAAAGTATAAATCTTTTGAGGCTACTTATAAAAATGACGCAGTTGCCGAAAAATTTGGCTTTATTCTAGATCAAATCAAGCCGGACATAGTTCATGTTCAGCATTTGCTTTATTTGAGCACAAGAATTGTGGAAGAGATGGAGAAAAGGAATATTCCCATAGTTTTTACCCTTCACGATTACTGGTTAATTTGCCCCCAAGGACAATTGTTAAAAAATAATATGAAGATTTGCAACGGAGAGAACAATTCGGAATGCATGCAATGTATTGCCCATCAATTGAATATTAAAAAGAATGTTTTTAATACGTATTATTTCTTGAAAAAAATTATGCCGGAGGCGTTATTTCAGCTGATTAAAAATATCTATTTAACCTACGGCAAATTTTCTTTAAACAAAAAAATTAATTTAATAGAGGAAAGAATTACTTACATAAAGGGTATCTGCTCAAGGGTAGATTTGTTTATTTCTCCTTCACAATTTTTAAGGAAAAAATTTATTGAATTCGGTATACCACAAAACAAAATTATTTTTTCTCGATACGGATTTAATCTGGATAGTTTTAAAGATGTGAAGAAACAGCCGTCAGCAAAATTAAGATTTGGCTTTATTGGTAATTTACTACCGGCAAAGGGAGTGCACGTATTAATTAATGCCTTTAACAAAATTAAAGATGACAAGGCAGAATTAAGAATTTACGGGGAGGAAATTTCTTATAAGAGTAAGCTCGGGTGCTATCTATCTTCCATTAAAAAATTGGCAAAGAATAAAAATATCAAGTTTATGGGAGGATTTGATAATAGAAATGCTGTAAATGTTTTTAATGAAATAGATGTATTAATCGTTCCTTCAATATGGTATGAAAATTCACCTTTAGTTATCCAGGAAGCATTTGCCTGTAAAACTGCGGTTATTGCTTCAAGAACTGGCGGGATCCTCGAGCTGATAGAGGATGGCCGAAATGGATTTTTATTTGAGCCCAATAATGCCGATGATTTGTATAGAAAAATAAATTTGATTATAAAAAACCATTGTTCGATAGAGGAAATAAAACAGAACATTAAACCTCCCAAAAGTATAGAAGAGAATGCACAAGAGTTAGGAAATATTTATGAGGATTTGTTAAAGGATGTTAAGACATTTTAATCTTAGCATAATTATGCTAAGATTTAGCTGAATTTCTTTTTTCCCTGTACTTGTTCAGAGAAAATATCCTCTTGCCACAAAAACGATTCTTGGGTTGACTTTTTTTAGCTTTTCTCGCAAGAAAACGCATTTCTATATTTAAACGAAGCGATTTTCCTTATTGAAATGGCCAAAGAGATGCAAAGACCTTTTTTAGAAGTCAAGTTTAACTTAAAATGCCTTGTTTGGTAATGATGGGCAAGTATGGCCTCCTCCTAAGAAAATTATTGTCACACAGGGATAATTAAGGTAGAATTAAAATGTATGATGTAGCAAAAAGCTAAAAAATCCTGAAAATTCTAGACGAGACAAAAGTTTATCTACGATAGTTATTTTTTCATCGGGAGGTGGCGCAGTCTGGATTAGCGCACTTGAATGGGGTTCAAGGGGCCGCGGGTTCGAATCCCGCTCTCCCGAC
>Ga0180007_10006132_pt1 | contig 11846 bp, 13 predicted proteins | sample MM_PC_MetaG_FD_121122 | JGI IMG/M metagenome (GOLD analysis project Ga0180007, IMG submission 121122) | Groundwater microbial communities from the Aspo Hard Rock Laboratory (HRL) deep subsurface site, Sweden - MM_PC_MetaG | ecosystem: Environmental > Aquatic > Deep subsurface > Groundwater...
AGGAAGTGGATTTTACAATTTAGGAAAAAAGATTTGCGAACATACAATTGAAACACAGTATGGAACAGTAGTATTGCACGAAGTAGAATTGAATGGAAAAAAACTGATATTTTTACCACGGCATGGAGAAAAACACGCCATCCCGCCGCACAAAATAAATTACAAAGCAAATATTGCTGCATTGAAAAAAATGAATGTTTCATCAGTTTTTTGTGTATATGCAAGCGGAATTATTTCCGATTATGAACCAGGCGATTTGATCATAGTTGATGATTTCATAAATTTCTGGATGCCTAGCACGTTTTATGATGATTTTTCATCTGGAGTAAAACATACGGATTTCACTGAACCATTTGATAAAAAATTACAGACAACACTAGTTGATGTTGCTAAGCAGAAAGGAATTGAAATTAAGAAAAAAGGAATAATCGCAACAACTTTTGGCCCGAGATTTGAAACCAAGGCAGAAATTTCTGCACTAAAGAATATGAACGCGAATTTGGTGAATATGACATGTGGACATGAGACACCACTAATTCACGAACTTGGGATTCCGCAAATTGCAATTGCAGTTGGAACCAATTATGCATGCGGGATTTCAAAAAAGCAGTTAACCCAGGAAGAGGTTTTTGAAGCATTGGAAAAAAGAAAAAAGGATGTCGTTAGTTTGCTTGAAGAATTGATTAAAAGATATCCAAAATAGATAACATTATAAACATATTCAAACACAGATAACAACCATGAGCAAAATACCAATAGACCCAAGAGAGGTATCAATACACCCTGAAGAACTAGCGAGAGCAGAGAAATTAAGAGCATTATACTTAGTTTCAATAGATGAAGGAGAACGAGAGATAATTGCTGCAATAAAAACAGCACGAGAGGAAGATAGAAAAACAGGATCAGATTTAGTACACGCAATACTTAGAATTCCTGAATTACACGAGACAACGTTAGTGAGAATAATGGAGGAAAGTACAGGGACATATCCTATGATAGTCATGGGGGTTATCGGTAAATCAAGGAGACGTTCAGAAACGAGACTGACAAACAAAATAATAGATATGGCAATCAGTAAATTTGCTGATAATGGCCACATTCTTTTTGCATTACTGTCTTGTGAAACAGAAAATGATGTACATAGGAATGAAGATAACTTGCTAAGAGAAGTTTCAAAATTAATGGAGAAAGGACCAACAGAAGATAGAATTAGGTTCATTTTAAATTTTTTAGGATTTTCAAACCTACAAATGAATGGGGGAATGAGTAAGCTAAGTGAAAAATTCCTAGAGGATATGATGGATCTTTTAGTACAACATAATTTTGCTGCAGTGATTGAATACCTGGCAGAGGGTGATATATTCAGCGAAAAAACAAGGCAACTGGCAAAAATGAGATTAGATATGCTCACGACAACTGGCACAAAAAGTTTAGTTCCAGTAGTTGAAGAGATTGCAGCTGGACCATTAAAAATAAACATAACAACATTTAGAGAACGGCAACCTACGCAAAATGAACAAAGAAGAGCTATGAAGAAAGTGTTACGATAACATCAAACTAACGGGTAATCGTAGCCTTTTCAATATCCTCAAGGTAATGTTTGTTCTTCTCAAAATATTTTCTTGAGGGTGCCAAGATTTCTGCAAGCATTGTAGCAACCCCATTCTTCAAATCAGCTGGATGAAGTTTTCCTTCAGAATAAACTTTCTTTAATTCTTCTGTATTCTGAATTTCTAAATCTCCGCCGAATTTTTCTGGTCTTTCAATCTTTAATGGCTGATCTCTTAAAACTAGATATTCTGCGTACTCGATTACAGGATTACCCTCAACAATTTTCTCAGGGCAGTGTGCCTTGTTTATTTTTCTTTTTATGTCAGCCTCGCTATCATGTATGAAAATTGCGCTGTCTGGAATGCTTTTGCTCATTTTTGCATCGATCGCCTCATCTTCAGTAGGGTTCATTCGCTGGACGCCTTGAAGACCAGGAAGCAAATGACCATGAACTGAAACGAATTTCCTGCCCTGCTTTCTTGCCGCTTCCCATGCGAGCATGTGTACTTTTCTTTGATCCATTCCAGCATGTGCAAGCTGGATATCAAGCTTGAAGATATCTGCCGCCTGCATTGCAGGATAAAGAATCGCAGAAGATTTTAGTGAATCAGATTCTTTGCGACCCATAATTGTAACACAGCGAAGCATACGCTTGATAGTTGTGTCTTTTACAACTTTGAGAACTTCTGGCCAATAATCCTTATCATAAACGTCACTAGCAAGTACATAATCAACCTTGTCTTCAGTAAGTCCAAGAGAAATGAAAGCATGCTTGAAATAGCCGTTTCCGATCTTCCGGATATTCTCAAGATCACCACCCATTTTTTCATTTATCCATGAATGATAATCTGCAAGAAAAATTGTCGGTTTGATTCCTGCCTTGATAAAATCCCGGATTTTGAGTGCTGTGCATAAACCTGAACCGATATGAACTTTACCGGATATCTCGAATCCGATATAATGACGGGGGTGTTCGTAATTCTCAAACATCTCTTTTAGTCCTTCGTCAGTAACAACTTCTTCCGTAGGTTTTCGCTTTACAAGTTCGATTTTTGTTTCAATATCCATAAGCGTGACCTCTGCATCATTTAATGGTAAATAGGGAAGGAAGATATTTAGAAGTATAAGCTACTCTGAATCAAATGCAAGGAATGCCCACCACGGCCCTCTTTGTTCAAGCACTTCACCATTAGTTGCATCCATAGCCATAGTAGTTTCCATGTCAGCATTAAATATGCCAAAAAGCCTCACTTCCCTTCGGGCCATAAAACGATAAACAAGTCGATTGTTCTCATGCTGGACAGTGATCATGTTGGTACTCTTGGCCTTGACCATTTCTTTTATCTGCGATGGTAAAAAAACAAGCTCACTACCGCCAACATAAATCGTTTCATTCTCGATTTCGATTGTCTCGTTTGTATATGCACTTGCATTACCTTGATGTATCCCAACGCCATTTCCAGCAAGTTCTATTACAATCGAATTTTTCTTCCCGTGCAATGAAAAGTTAAGCTGAAGCGATTCGTTTAACTGGAAGCTCAAGTTCCCAATATCAAGAGAGTGGTTTCTGGCTATTATCCGTACTATCATCCCCTGGGGAACGTCAAGAGACCCATTCTGTTTTTGTTGCACCATTATATGGATTTGATCAGATACTCCATTGTTTTGGTTTTGAATTGAAAGCGCAGATCCGTTTGAGTTGTTATTTGAGTTTTCACCGTTATTTCCATGGTCTTCTTGAGGAGAGTTCCCATGCCCAGTTCCATTTTCTATTTCTTCGTTAGATTTATTATCTGACCCGACACCCATCCCATGCTCTGTTTCGCTTTCAATATCCACATCAGTTCCAGGCCCTACTCCAACACCCGAACCACCCGAATCGTTTGTTTGATTGATACCATGGCCATTCTGATTCCCCTTAAGTGCCAGTTCGGAGTCAGACGAGGGACTCCATTTGATAATTGCCGTTTTAGAATTATGTTGACCCAGATAATTGTATGCAAAAATAAAGCCAACAAAAAGCATCAAAAATACAAAAATGAGGTTCAATCGCATTATAACACCAATAATAGTAACAAGATTTACATTTAAAAAACATGCGATTCTATATAAAAGAAATAAATGCCTCCGTAACTCAATGTACTTTTTGTAAAGCACACCCAAAACAGGTTTGCTAAAAAGACGAGTAACGGCAGAGTGCCTCTCTTGTAGTTTCCTGTTTAGGGTTCCGAATTTCGAGACCCAAGACATAGAACTGGATAGGAGGAAGTTGGGGGTTCAAAAGCGTTTTCGGTCTCGGGTTTCCAGTTTTGTTAAACCACATCAAAACTCGGAACGGGAAACTCGGAACGCTGTTTTTCCCTCCGGAGGCTTTTTTATTTATGCCCGCATTTCGGGTCCTGATGAGTTCCGTGTTTCGGAACCATCAAAAATTATAAGATTTGGAGATGTATAAAATGAAAATTAGTGAATTGAAAGTTGGTACTGGAAGTGTAAATCTTGAAGCTGAAATAGCCTCGGTTGAAGCAACACGTGAGATAAACAAATACGGAAGAAAATTAAGAGTTGCAAATGTCACCGTAAAGGATGACAGCGGATCCATAACACTCACACTATGGAACGATACTATAGATCAGGTAAAAGAAGGGGATAAGGTAAAAATAGAAAACGGTTATGTAAACGAATGGCAAGGAACTCCGCAGCTTACGCTTGGTAAATTCGGAAAAATCACAGTAGTCTAATTGGCAGGAAAATTCCCAAAAATGACCTACCTCTCAGTAATTTTTATTATTCCCTTTTCATTCTGAATATAGACTAGCCCGTTTAAGTTTTTTGCTGTTTTTACTTCACAATGACTAGAATGGATAATTGAATTTTCAGGATCATAAAAAGAAACGACCCATTCTTCATCAGCATATTCACAATCTATGGAAAGATTGGTCGTGAGTTGGATCACCCTCCCATTACCGTTGCCAAGAGCGCAAACTTCGTTTATCGCAGTATTTAATGAGATAGCAGAAGATTTGAGTGTATGTACTTTCATAGCACTATCAGAATAATCCTTTACCCCTATAAGCGCAGCAAGCGATACCAAAATAAGAAGGATCGCAACTGTAGATACCAGAAGATATTCAATACTAAGCTGACCTTTCACATTCATCCCCGTTTTGAATAAACCGGCAAAATTATTAAAACTTGGCTCTTTGGAGATTTTACCTTATGGAGATTTGATACTAGAATTTTGTATATAATGACCAGTTACCCAAGTGAACACAACCAGAAGAATATCAAGAGAAAGAACTGCAGAAATCAGCACCACCACAACACCCTTGGAAAAAAATGTGCTTGCGATATATAATCCCAAAACAGCGTTGATATGATAACTACTCAATGAAATTGCCAGTTTATCTTTTTTATTGTTTCCAAGAAAAAATCCCAAAAACATCATTGTAAGAAGAAGAAGGATTACAAAGATAATGGTGGTTATAAAGTTTTGAAATTCAAGAAAAGAACCACGGTTAATTGAAACTATGCCTGAAACAACTATAAAAATAAAAATAATGGAGATGGCAGAAGAATATTTCGAATAGGGTTCTAACTTATGCCAGAAAAACTTTTTGACCAGACAACACAATATCAGTGGGATCAAGACAATTTCAACAAGCGATATCAATAACGAGATATAATCAAATGAGATAGACTCCCGAATTGTAATAAACACCAAAAGCGGAATGGTGATAACCGAAAGTAGATGACTGGTTATTGTAAATGCAAGAGACAGCTCGTTGTTTCCCTTGAATATATCGGACAAAACAACATTGCTTAAACCTGAAGGAGTTGCCACGAGCAGTAGGCTGCCTAATGCAAGTTCCAATGAAAATAATGATATAGTATAGAACACAGCAAGGGGCATGATAAATTTTATCAGAATAAATCGTGAACCGAAAAATCTGAGATCTTTAATATAATTAAAAATGATATTGATATCGACCTTGAAACTGGAGAGAAAAATAATAAATGCTAGAAGAAGATGTATGGCATTTTGTAAAGCGGCAAGCTGAGGAAACACCACCCCGGCAATTATAGCAATGACAAGTATCAAAACAAAATTTGCTTCGATCGATTTGTATAACACGTAAGCACCATAAAAACAATTGAAATCTTTCAGATTGACATGTAATGTCAAATTTTGACATGAAGTATCATGTCAAATATTTTCAAAAATTTTATTGTACAGTAAAGTTGTATACAACTTTACTGTTTGGAGTTTGTAGTGAAAACTGCTAACTTTTTATAGTACAATAAAAAAGAAAGAAATTATCTTATGTAAGAGACATTTGTACTCGCAGCCGCATATTGGGCTTCAACACTCTTTTCAACTTCTTCCTGCACTTTTTTCAGTATCTTCTGGCTCTCTTTGGCACGCTTGTCCAAACGCTTGATATCAACTTTTATTGAGAGGTATTTCGAAAGCAATACAACAATTTGCTTGGCTGATGCAGTATCAACATAACTTCCATGGGTTTCGCCCATGATGCACGCACCCTCCATATCATATAATCTGCTAAGGGCAGGTAAAAGCCCTGCTGCACCCACAATGCACCCATTCGCTTTTCCAAAGATAACTCCTTTCTTCTTAAGGCGATCTCTGAGATTATCGGACGTAGCAACAGCTAATACATCTCTTTGATCTGACAAGGTTCCGGTACTATACCCACCTACAGTAAGTATCTCTTTTATACCAAGTTTCTTGCAATATTCTAAAACCACTGAAGCAACTTCATACTGCCCAACAGAACTTATTGCCTGTATGTCACCAAGCAGGAATAGGATATCGTTCTTTTTGCCTTTGTAATGGTAAAAGGTATTCTTGACCATGCGCATACCACCTTTCTTAGTCATAAATACCTGATGTGGAAAATGAGGTGAAAGAAGCCATGCAACTTTTTTTGCTTTGAGTTCTTCTACGAGGTAGCGACCCACCACTTGACCGATAAGACCAATGCCAGGAAGTCCAGTTAGAAGTACTGCATTATGCAATTTTTTCTTTATTTTCACTTTTTCTATTATCGTAGTTTCTTTCATCTGAGCACCGTATAACGAACCAAATTAGTTCTTCTGATTTGGTTCATGATATTTGACAGCCCTGCGCTGATCCCCAAAACGATCATCTGGATTGAATTTAGGTGGATGCGCAGACACAGTAGATTTTTCGCAATGGATGGTAGATAATGTGTATCCCCCACATGCAAAGCACCGACGTATTTTATACATTCATCCCGACTCTGAACTAAAATCACAGTTGTTCTTCTGCGCAAACCCTTTTATACCTTCCAATATCTTGTCGAGCCTTTTTTGACCATTCTTATAATCAGATGCCGTAAGGGATATTTTATACTTCGGAGCGCCAAGATACTGGATTGTAACGTCCTCTTGTGGCGCGAGGGCTTTTTTTAGGTCATTGATGCCATCTGAACCATAACAAACGAATGTAATTGTTGTATCAACATAAACAACCGATTTTTTTATGTTTTTTTGAGCAATCTCAATGATCTTTTCCTTAAGGGCTTTTGGAAGGTCTACTTTTTTCATTACTTCTGGCCCTTCAGCACTTATCTCCTTAAAACAAGTATATACATCGGGGAAATGGGATTCGATCTCATCACGGATGACCCGCACATCGGTTTTTAATTTTACTGCAGTCATTGCAAGCTCAAGAAGTTTTGAACCTCTTTTTTCATTTCTTATAAGCTCGAGCTTCCTTTTTTTCTCTTCCTCATTTACCCTTTTAATTGATATGTCAACCTGGTTCTTCTCACGGTCAACCCTATGAACAGAAACAACATGCCTTTGACCTTCCGATATAAATTCATGGATATTCTTTATCCAACGTGGCGCAACTTCTGAGATATGAATGAACGCTTCTAGATCATTATATTCTGGAAGTATACAAAATGCACCGTAAGGCATTATTTTTTTGACCACTGCAATGACTAATTCGCCTTCATCTGGAAGAGTGACTATCCAAATCACCCAAGATCTTCTACTTCTTCAGCATGTACAATTGCTTTGCCACCAGAAGGATGGACAATTGGTTCGCTGCATTTACTACATTTAACAACAGAAGTTGAATGACTGAATATTATTTTTTCCTCGCCACACTTGCATTTCACTTTTATATAATTGCTCATAGATTAACACCTTAACAAATCATGCTTGGAGCTCTATACGTTTAGTTGTTCTTCCACCAACAACACGTTCCTGCTTTTTTTTGCACTCACTACACTGTAACATAAGCTTTTGTTTTTTTCCCTGTTTTTTCACGGTCTTTTCACCGGCCCTCTTACTACCGTGACCCATAAGACTTCTCTGATGGGCACGATTACCCTTTGCAAGAGTTCTTGGCCTGCCTTTACTCGCAAGCTTGACCTTATGAACTTTGTGAGCACGGCAACTTGAACAATATGCATTTATCTCTTTTGGAAATTTCATAACCTATCACCTATAATATCTCGGCTAAACCTGCCTTGAGCAACCACTCAACCTCAGACTGAGGAAGATGTTTCTCTTCTCCTGATTTAAACGGACCGTAAAGAGAATTATCAAGACCTCTATACTGAGATACATCCTTTATAATCTTAATACGATGCGAGTCAGTTTGTACGCTTTCTTCATTATCCCAAACGTTTTTTAACGTCTCGCGTGATTTCTTTATTATCGATAATAACTCTTTTAACGTTTCCCTTTCTTCAGATGTGAGCCCCAACCCCTCTTTTTCGCCCCTTACTGCCATAAAAACTATCTTTTCTTCTCTTTTAGTCTGGATTGTGATTAGTATTTTCTTAATATTTTCATGTTCTTTTATCGAAAGGAGGGACTTGGAAAACTGCGCATCCTCCTTCTTTTTTAACAATAACTGTGACATAACCAAGTAAAAATCATCAGGTAGCTTTACTATTGCTGATGAACTCATTTCTTTTTTCTGGATGTCTCTAAGATCAGAATAGCTAAGCATAACCCTCCCACAATGATATTGTGGCAAGAACTTAAATTCCTTCCTGAAAAATAGAGAAATGCCAATCACTTGCGTTTCTTCTTTTTATCCTTGTATGAAACAAACGGATTGTTATCTTCTTTTTTTTCTGGTTCCTGTTTTTTTGATTTTTTTATTTTTTCAACTGAATTTTGATTTGGAAATGAACTAGTTTTTCTTTGTATATTCTCACCGCGCGATTTTCCTTTTGTCATCAGTCCTTCGATCTGTGGAGGTGGTTCTTCTTCTGATTTTTCACTGAGTTTTCCCTCTGACATCGGTTTTGCATGTTTTAATGACTCTGGGGTGTGATAAACAACAATTTCAGAAACTGACTGTTTTGTTTTTATTCCGAACAGTGCAAGGAATTCTGAGAAAAGGCGCTCAATACCTGAGAGTATACCTTTTCTTTTCTGCGGAGTTACTGATATTCGCTGAACAGAATGGGATGGCTTTCCACCAACTACCCCCCAACTATCCTGCTCTTCATCAAGACAGCTTTTACAAAGTTTTCTGCCATTCCAAAGATATACACGACCCTCAAGATTTTTACCACACCTATCGCATATCTCAGGCACATATCGTACGCTTGTAGTTTTTTTAACAGACGTTTGCGCCCGCCTATTCTCATCACGCATATCCTGAATGCAATAAGGGCAGGCCCATTGACCACGATATTGTTGTAGTTCTGATGCAGGAACATACATACCGCATTTCCAGCATGGCTTGTTCATTCCATAAAAAACGCAGGAGGAACAATAAGACCGGCCATCTGAACCATATTCAGTATGACACTGCTGACCGCAGCGAGAACATGAACCCATAGAATGAAATTACAGGGAATAATTAAAAATAGGGGAGGCTGGCTATTCAAATGTAAACTCTTGGTGCAATAAATTTTGTTCAAAATCATCACATGAAAGACCAATAGCGTGAGAGATTTGTTGGTTGGTTGGATCAAAACCATTTGCCCGAGCAGCGTGTTCTAGACCACGCCTCACGATACGTGATAACTCTCGAACTGGAACTAAATCAAGATGGCCAGTTCTACGGAGTCTATCTTGTGGAACAGAGATACTAAAATGAGCAGTAAAACGAATTGATTCATCTGTAGGAACTGGTAATACAGTTAAATTGATAGGAAAAATAACATTACCTGAGGTATTTGGCTGATTCCATGGAGATATGACATATGGATTATCTCTATCAACGCCTGTGCCACGCAGTATACCTTGAGGTAATCGACCAACCACTGGGTCAATATGACCAGGAATTCTAGTTGGTTGCGGCACAGATGCACGAGTTCTGTCAGCAAGAGTTCGCTGAAATTCAATTAAAAGATTGGTAATACCTCCAAATCTCGTTATCAAAATTGCAGCTGTAGGCGGAGCTCTGCGAGTTCCGTAAGGGGCATTGAGCTGTTCGATTGATCTGTTCATACGTCTTTCTCTTTCAGCAGTTACATTCGTACTTGAATCAGAAGCAGTGAGTTGCCCGTGCAATGCCCTAAGCCTCGCAATTCTCGCATCTGCCAGAGCACGTACTCGCTCATCTGGCCATTCCATAAGTGCAACTTGTTCAGCTGAGAGTGATCCGCCAATATAGCCATTGATTTGTGCATCTGTTATCGGTTGCTGTACTGGCGGGGCAACTGTAGATGAAGGTGCTCCACCAATACCAGGTCTTCGACCAGCACCTTGACCACCAGTTCCTGAAACAAGTGGTGCATCTACAGGAGGCGCAGGTGTAGGTATTACTACTGGCGGTGGTTGTGGCGCAGGTTGCTCTACTGGTTGTGATGCTGGAATAACTCGCGGTGCAGGTTCTTGATTTGCTCTTAGAACACGAACAGGAACAGGACTTGCCGGTCGTGGAACAATATTATGAAGATTATCTATGGCATCGGCAATAGCAGAAAATCTTGGAGGCGGAATATCAGGAACAACTGCTTGAAGGTTTGAACTGGGGTTGTTCCCAGATCTTGAAGCCATATAAACGCTAACCATTCTTGATTGTACAAGGCTTATCCAATCTTCGACTCCACTCATGTAATGATCGATTCTACCTGAATATGTTCGCGTAGTATTAATGCGCCTTCCGAGTTCAGATCTTAGTGCGTCTGGAATTTCTGCAACAAGATATCTTGATGCTCTTCGGTTTGTTGCAGGTTCAATCAAAGGAACGACAATATGTGTTTGTTGTAATCGATCTGCCTGTGCTTGTGTTAGATCTTGTACCTGAAATTGAATGCTATGAGTGATAGGTTCACTTGGTCTTGCACGTTCTTCTCCTTTTCCCATTAATTTGTAAACCATGATAAAAATACGATACTAAAATTTAAAAACAGATAACGGAACAATGATTCGCTTCGCGAGATAAACAAAATCTCAATATAAGTAAGTGGAAATTGTACTAATAGGAGTATCGAATGAATAGCATATGGATATTTATAGATTTTGTAATGGTTGTTACATATGTATAAGGCTGAAAAGGCAGTGATACGTCATCCAGACCGAACAAGAAGAAACGATAGCATGACAACAATAAACGTATTTTCAGATCGATTATATGATGAGGTGGTGAAACTTAGAAGACAATTGTTGCATGCTACAACTAGAACAAGAATTAGAAGACTTGTAAAATCAGCAGAAAATTTCAGACCAGCAGCACTACTTCTTGCAGATACCAAAAATGAAATAAGAGAAAGAGCCATGAGGATTTTCGACACTGCAGCAGAAATGGGGATGTCCTACAGTAGTGCAATCGAAGTTCTTGGCGAAATATCAAACAGGGCAATACATTGGAAAAGTAGAAGTTTTGCGATTGATGCGTTGTTTCAGTATGCAATTTCAAATGGCTATTGGAATAGTGTAAGATACCTTCTTTCGATTAAATCTAGTGATATATGGCAGGGTATAAGCGGAATAGAAAAAATGGTTTTAAAAGGAAATGACATACGGCCATTGCTTTTAGATATAATGAAAAACATGCCATCATGCGGTAACGAAACTAGATATGATGCAGTATTCATAATCAGAATTGCAGCATTAAAAGGCCAAATTGATCCAAGATGTATTCCCCATCTTCTCGATGTTTTAATTGAAGAATCAGATGCATCACGGCTTGCCTATGACATACTAGTTTCAATTGCAAACGAGGATCCAAGCATTGCTAGGATGTTCGAATCAATCGCTATTAGAATGGCATTTCTTGAGGTCACGGGTGATTATTTGCAAGGAGACGAATACATTTATCATGTCAA
>Ga0180007_10006133_pt1 | contig 11845 bp, 10 predicted proteins | sample MM_PC_MetaG_FD_121122 | JGI IMG/M metagenome (GOLD analysis project Ga0180007, IMG submission 121122) | Groundwater microbial communities from the Aspo Hard Rock Laboratory (HRL) deep subsurface site, Sweden - MM_PC_MetaG | ecosystem: Environmental > Aquatic > Deep subsurface > Groundwater...
CCGGACCAGCATATCCGCCTGTTTGACGGTCATACCTTTGCGGCCGCTCGTGCGGGCCTGTTCACGGATGGCCGCCGCGGCCAGTTGGGCGCGAACCTGGGAGAGGAGCAGGACCAGGTCTTCAAGGCTGCCTTTTGGGATTTGAAACATGATGGCCAACGGTTCACCATCTACCGTCACGACCAGTTCGCCTTTTTCTTCCAGTTTCTTGCGCAGCTCTGAAGGTTGGTTGCGCAAGAGACGATAGGGGACGAATTCCATTTTTAGCTCCTTTGTATACGTATACGCTACATTTATTCTACACCCAACCCCCTGTCCTTTCAAGGCCTGCGCATGCCGGGGATTGAGGCCCTCGATTCCCGGAGTGTGCTGCCCGACTTCAGGGGAAGCCCATGCGTAAACTTGGCTTTTTGCCAGGCCTGCACGCGAACAGCATTTTCCCCTTACCACAGAAAGCCAAATAAAAGGAATGCGCCAATTCCCCTCCCCGCTTACAGCGGGGAGTACCCTAGGCGCTAGTTCTATGGTTTGCCTGTATTGGAGACAATTGATCCACCGCTATAGGGAGTTGATCCGACTGCGAATTGAGATCCTGCGCGAGATGGAGACACGCATCCCTGGTTCGGTCCAGATGTACCACCGCGAGGACAGCCTGTATCCGGTAGATGAGGACGGCAGGCCATTGCACGGCCAGGGATTGAATCTCTCCGACCTGGAGGCGCGCCTGCCAGTTTTGTTTATCTCCTTATATGTAGTGTTAGGTTTGGGCCTGATCATCGCGATTGGGCTGGTGACAATTGGTGTTTTACCTGTGCCATAATCAACCCTTACAACAAACTGCTTATAGCAGGCAGGTATCAATTTTCTATTCAAAAATCAAAACTCAGCCAATTGTGTCACCACACACCAACCAACGTTCATCTTGTAATTGGTGGCCCCGGTTGCCTTCTTTCTTCCTTAAACGCTTGACTTGACAATCGCATACCCGGCTCTTGCCAGGATTTCCGGGATACCGCGCACCAGGTCGCGATCCTTGATCTTTTCTTCCTCGGGCAGCTCCTTCCACGGGACCAGGCACTTGTGCAACTTCCGGGCCTTGTCCGTTTTGTGGGCATAGACCCAGCCGTTGTCGAGCTTAGATTGCATCCAGCGCTCGTGTTCCGCCTCGGCCAATATCTCCAGAGGTTCACCTGGGAAGTTGAATGGTGGCTCGTTGCTGCGGGCCGGGATCATGACATATCCGGCACCGGCCAGCTTGGTCGGGATGTCGCGCACGTTCAGCCGGTTGGCTTCCTTCAAATCCTCCGGCAGTTCGGTATACGCGACCAGGGCGGTATGAGTCTTGCGCTTCTCATCCGTCTGCTTGCCGGGCTTGTAGCCGCGCGCTTTCATCCCATCACAGAAGATCGCGTGGGCGGCCTCGGCCAAGGCTTCCAGCATTTGCCCTTCCAGTTCCACCTGCTGGACCAGGGAGAGGAATTCCCTGCCATCCACGTGCAGGTCGAGTTGCGATTCGGCCGGCAGGCAGGAGCGCTCGAAGGCGGTCTTGCCGGTCAGCTGGCTCATAGCGATGAGCGACTCGATCGAGCGCGCCCCGTGCTTGTACTCCTTGACCTTCAACAAGGCCCGCAGCACCCCACGGTCGATGTTCGGCAGGTCTTTGCCGTCGCGCTTCTCAAATAACTGTGCTGTGTTGCGTTTCAGGATCGAGCGGAGCAGGATCGCCCGGCGCAGGATGAAATACGGGTCCGGGTCGGTTCCCGTGACCGGATTGGGCCCCAAAACATTGATATAGCCCTTCAAGCGGCTGACGAAATCGGGCCCCTTGACCGCCCGGAACTCATCCGGCTCCAGGCCCTGGCCGAAAGCGGCCATCATGGCGCTGGTTCCACCAGCGAAGACAAAGATGGCGCGCCCGATCGGATGGCTGATCTGGCCCTCCTGGAACCTGCCATCTTGCATGGGAGCCAGGAAGTAACGCAACCAGCCCAGCGGCGTCCCATCCAGAGAGGTGTCGAACTCGTCCCAGAATACCAGCGGGATCTTCCCGCTCAGGCCGATATCGCGCACCTGGTGGAAGGCCGAAAGCAGGTTATCGACCGAATCGAATTGCGACAGGTTGAACTCGCGCACCTCGATCTGGCCCGGTAGGAGCGAATTGGCGATCTCGATGATGCCGAAGGACTTGCCCGAACCGGGCGAGCCGAATACCGCCACCGAGAGCGGGCGCTTCTGCTGGGCCGGCTTGCAGTACTCAAAGACCAGGTTGCGGATGCTGCGGAAACTCTCGATCTCCTGGCGGTCGACCGTTAGCAGGTTGCCGAACTGGCCCCAGGGCACGCCTTGCAGGGCAACTTCCGGTCCATCAAGCACAACTTGCGTGGCGACCTGGTCCAGTCCACCTTTGAATTTGTCCTGCAGGATCGTCCAAAAGCCCTCCGTCAGCGGTTTCTCAGCTTGTTCCCCTTTCTGTTGGATGAAGCGCATCGGGTTCTGGACCGGGGCGACCGCGAACTGTTTCGACGGGCTGGCAAGGGCGGCTGCAATCTTTTCTGCCGGGAAGACGATCCCGGCCTGCGAGGCAGGTATGCCTCGCTCGCCATAGCCCTCCTGGTGCAGGGTCCGGATGGCGGACAGCCCGGCCTGTACGCCGGCCTGGATATCGGGTTGGTCAGGGGAGAGCAGCAATTGGCGGGCGATCCCGGCCGTCAGACAGGTGTTGTAGCCAATCATCCCACCAGGGTGATTCTTCTCCCACATTCCCTCGATGACTTTCGGATCGAAGAACAGGGAACACTGGAAGGCGGGTTGGCTCTTTTCCTCCTGCCGGGAGAGGAGCACCGCCCCGGTCGGTCCGAACGAGATGACCGCGTGGGCGCAGTGCGAGAGCGAGTTGACGCACGGGTTGTGGACCAGTTCCCAGAAGAGGTCCTGGGCGGTGCGTTCCCAGGACAGTTCGCGGCTTATCTGGACCTCGGTCAGGCGCAGGTCTTCGGCCGAGGCGACCAGGATCAGTCGGTTAGACCAGTCGCGGTGCAGCCGATCCCATAGGGGACCCTGGGCCAGCGGCCGTGCCATTTTAAGCAATATCCAGGGCCGTTGCTTCCCTTTAGTATTGAGCGCGGTCGGCCAGAGCTCCGGGTGGCCGCGAAAACCCAGGTCTGCGTCGTCCAGAATCACCAGGCCGGCATCCGGGGTATCGTCGACTACTTTCTGCCATTCCAGAACAGAGTCGCTGGCAGCTCGGTCCAGGCCCAGGAACTCCTCCACCCGCCAGGCAGGCTTTTCTTTATCAAGCGGAGGCTTCTCGCCGTACTTGAACTGCGACCAGATGGCGTACGAATGATGGTACTGGTCGCTATCTGGCTGAACCTTGGTGGATTTGTGCGGCGCGCCGGTCTGGCGGATGGAGAATTGGAGCGCTCCGTTCCGTTGCAATTCATTGGCGATGACCTCGACCAGGTCCGCCAGTAGAGCCGCCCCACCGCGCTGCCAGGTAGTGCTGGTGGTGTCGTCCGCGCTCCAGAAGGACAGGTCGCTCCTGGAACGGCGAGTGCGGGCGAGATTCCAATCCATGGCGATGTCGCCAGTGATAATGAGGGTTTGTTCTGATTTGAGATATTCCATCTTATACTCCTCAACAATAACCAAGGGTAGATCCTGCATTCAATCTAAGAGCATATTGCGCTCGGCCTTCAGGTCACTGAATGTGGAACTGACGAAGATACGGAAGGTGCGGGAAGATTGAGCCGTGACGGCTCTCCCCGCTAAAGCGGGAGAGCTTCTTGGGAAACGCTCGCCCCAACGGGCCACGTTAACTCCCAGAAGCCTCGTCCAAGCTCCAAAACATTCAAAGCGGCGTTGATATCTCGGTCGAGGATCAAACCGCAGTCGGATCATCGAATCCTCCGTGTGATCGCTGTGTGCTGCATAAAGATGTGAATCAAGATTACTGTAATCACAGGCGTTTTGATTGTTCAAAGTTCACATATTTATGCCAGAAGCAGTAGCTTGTTTGATTATAGTATGGATAAGGCTGATGTACCCCCTGCTCGTTTCTCGCTTCCTCTTCCCGCCATCACCCTTGCTCAGTCAGATACCCATTCCTGGCAGCATAGGACCCCTATACAATTAGTGTAATTAGAATTATACTAATAACTATTACACAAAGGAGAAGCTCGTATGGCTCACTTTCAGTTTTCTGGTCGCGAAAAGGAACTCCAGGTTCTGCAGCAAGAATGGGAGGCAGACGAAGCCAGGATGCTGATCCTGTATGGCCGGCGCCGGGTTGGGAAAACACGCCTGGTTACGCACTGGATTGAAAGCGCTGCCCCCCGCGCCCTATACTGGGTAGCGGAGCCAACATCATCTGTGGACCAGTTGAGATCGTTTTCTCAAGCACTGTATGATTTTGATAACAAGACCACTCCCCCAGACGACTTCTCCTACGCCTCATGGAAACAGGCTCTTGAACAAGTTGCCCGGATATCGAGAGACAGCCGGTTTGCGCTGATTTTGGACGAGTTCACTTATCTTCTTTCTCTTGAGCCGGGTATCGCCGGCATTCTTCAAAACGCATGGGACCATACGCTGAAGCAAGCCAATGTTTTCCTTATCATTTCCGGCTCGCACATCGGCATGATGGAGCGCGGCGTTCTGTCTTATCAAGCCCCCTTATACGGCCGGGCCACATCCAAATTGCTTCTTCTTCCGTTGCCGTTCAAACAAACCAAAATATTTTTTCCTAAATACCGGCCTGATGAACGCGTCGTTGTATATGCCATGTACGGCGGAGTGCCTGCTTACTGGGAGCAACTCAATCCGTCCATCAGCCTGGACCGCAACATAAAAGAAAAGATGTTGGGAAGGTCGAACCTGGCCCAGGACGAGCCAAGATTGTTGTTGCAGGATTTTGTCTCTGAGATCCATAACTACGCCGCGATCCTGCGCGCAATCGCAAGTGGTTCCAGGACGCCCCGGGAAATAGCAGCCGAGGCGGGCCTGAATGACAAACACATTTCCATGTACTTGAGAAACCTGACAGACACCGGGTTTGTCGAAAGAAGGCTCCCGATCACCGACAAAGCGGCATCCCGGTCAGGCCGGCATTTCATCATCGACCCTTTCCTGCGTTTTTATTTTCGTTTCTTGTCCCGCCGGCAGGCGCAGATCGCCATGGGTATGCAGGACCAGGCACTGGAAGAAATTAAAAGACATTTGATCGATTTCATCGGCACGTATACCTGGGAAGAACTATGCCGGGAGTGGCTGATAAGGGCAACCGGGCACCGGGTACTTCCCTTCATGCCCGATCAGGTTGGCAGCATCTGGAACCGGGAAGCGCAGATCGATGTGGCCGGGATCAACTTGATGGAAAAGACCCTGATCTTGGGCGAATGCAAATGGGATCGACATCCAATTGATCTTGGTGTGCTGACGGAGTTGATCGGTAAGACCGAGAAGGTTGTCCCAAAGGAAGGCAATTGGCGGGTGTACTATCTAGGCTTCGCTCGGTCTGGTTGGACGCAGGAAGCGCGTGCCTTTTCAGAGAGCCTTCCCAAGGCCAAGGTGAAAGGTGAGAATTGGCGTGCGGTGGGTATGCTGCTCAAAGATTTAGAGAAAGTAGATCGTGACCTGGATGAATGAACGGTATAGAAGGACTGGTAAACCGTTCTCATTATCTTGACCTTTGTCCGCTAATCCGCTATACTGATAAGCGGATTAGCGGAAATTCAGGAGAACAAATATGAATACTACCTATCAAGTACAAGTCGGTCGCCGTGGCGTAATCACCTTCCCCAAAGAGCTGCGAGACCAGAACAATATTGCCGATGGCGAAATCCTCAATTTGATTGAACTGTCGGAGAATGTTTTTGTGATCAGCCGGCGCCGTTCCCAAATCGATGAGGTTGCCAACAAGTTGGTCCAGGAATGGCAGGACTCAGGCGAATCTCTGGAATCAATGTTGCTAACCTTGCGCGAAGTTCGGGCTGAGTATCATGAAAAGAAGCCGTAGAATTTTTCTCGATACCAGCGTGATTATCGCTGCTGTGCTTTCAGAAACAGGGGGCGCGCTCAAACTCTTCCGGCTCGGTGAGGCTGGCGTAATCCAACTCATCGTAGGATCAAATGTGCTCCGGGAATGTAATGAAGTCGTCCGCCGCAAGGTACCGGCATCGCTGCCGACATTGGCCTACCTTCTGGAGTTAGGGATGGTTGAGATCGCCAGCGAATCTCCCGATGACTTCATTGAGCAGGCCAGTGGTATTGTGGCCTATGAACCGGATGCGTACGTTCTGGCTGAAGCGATGAGCGTTAATCCCGATTGGTTTATTACCCACGACAAAGCCCACTTCTTGAAAGCCAATCCAAGTTCCAGTCTGGCCTTTCGTATTGGCACGCCGGGGGATTTGATCCAGGCCCTGGAAGACGAATTCACGGGAAAAAGCTAGAAAAGCCCTGCCGTTTTCACAGGCGATGAATGACAACAGAAGCTTGGTGCATTTTCTCGGCAATTTATCAGAATTGGTTTTGTCGCTTATAAACCAACCGATGCCTTCACCTGGCGAGCCTGTGTTTCTGCTAATGACCAGGCTCTCTTTAGGTGATTAAAGAGCAAGTCATCATGATGCGCATCGAGGGCCAGTGTTTACACAGCGTGGTGCACAACCGGGTGTGAAACCACAAACGGTTGTCAATATGGATGATTATGATGCGAACACATTTGGATAAGCGGAGGTGTTGGGAAATGGTAAATGCGTTTGAATCCCATCCTGGTTCTGATGGTTTCATTGTTTCTCAAACTCACCTGCAAGGTAAGTTTATTTTTTATTCGGGGTTGCAGGCGTACTGATAATCATCCAGCACGCCACGGATCGAAGCGTAGATCACGCTTGACGAGTTGTGGGAGAGTTTCCCCATTCGAATTTGATTGAATACGCGCGGCGCATACTGGCTCAACAGGGACAGGGGGATGGTGATGCCATCCAGATTTGAAAACAATTTGGCCAACGCTGATTGCACTGCCGAGTCCGGCCAGTAGTAGCGGCTGCGGTCGCTCAGACTGAACTTACGCGCAAAAGCCTGTTCGGCTGGAGTGCCATGGTAATGTTTCTGCCAGTAATCCGGCTGGCGCAGCATGGCCTGATCGAGGACCGCTATCAGCTCCGAGCGCTGCCCAAGCGGGAACAGCTCGGCTTCCATCATCGCCAACGCGAAAACCGCCTCACGAAAGACAAAAGTCAACGCCGGGCCGACTTTCAGGATGGCGAAATGGTCACAGACGAGGTTCCGCAGGTTGTCGCGAGTCTGGTAGTCGGTGGAATGCGCCTCATAGATTAGGGATGTTGTCTCGAAGAAACGCGCCAGGTCACGCGCTGCCTCGGGGTTGTAGTCCAGAACAAAATCATCGCCGAACTCGACTCCCGGCTGGACAACCAGGGCGATGACGCGCTCCCAAGCCGACTCCAATCCCTCGCGTAAAAACGCAGTGCGCGTGACTTCGAGCGTACGCCGGGCATCTTCCACCTTCGTCACGCCGACGCCGCCCTCATGCGCGATAGCCCCGCCGGGGATGGGAACTTCGGTGCCGATAACATAACGGGGCTGGCAATCCGGCCCGAGGTCCGAACAGGCGCTCTCGGCAGCCTTCGCCAACCAGGCAGCGCGAAGGGCAGCCAATTCTACATCCAGCGGGCGGGATGGGTCATCGTCGCCCAGTTTCATGCTGGCATCGAGGTGGATTTTGGTGTAGCCAGCCCGCACATAGGCCCGCACCATGTCTGCCGATTTTTGCATGGCGCTTGCAGCAGGCTCGTTTTGCCAGACGTTTGGCCCCAGGTGATCGCCACCCAGGATCAGCCGTCCGGCGGGAAAACCGTTTTCAGCGGCCAGACCATGCACATTAGCAACGAAGGCCGCCGGGGTCATGCCGGTGTAGCCGCCAAACTGGTTAACTTGGTTGCAGGTGGACTCAACCAGAACCGGGCCATCTCCCCGCATGGCTGCCTTCAGCAGCCACGGATGGGCGGAACAAATCGAAGCAATGCCACGCGCTTCTCCTCGCTTCTGGGCACGCACGATTTCATCCAGAAAATTTGACATATTCCATCGCCTCATTCAATGTCGGCCTGGCAGATGTGCTACCTGCAGCCCCATTCGAGCCACACCGCAGGTAAAAATGGCTGACAGGAGCCAACCATCAACGCGGCGGAGTCGACCAATTTTTCCATCTGGCCGAATTCGGGGGTGGAATTCCCAGAAAGGCTTAGATCGGGATTGATTTCACCGGCAACAAGGATGGGAAAAGTTTTATTCATGATTTCTCTTAGGAGCAACCCTTGCCGTCTCGCACCACCGTGCTTCGGGTGTAGGCGGCACGAACCGTGTGGTCGCCCAGGGCGATACATGCCCCTACAATGTATTTAGCTGTAGCTCTAAATTTAATATTTTTGATACCAATCGAACGGCACCTCGGCAGTTAGATAACCACTAATGGGTTTGCCGATTTCCGAGCACAATGCGGTGAGCCGGGCGAGACGCTCACGCCCGGTGGTGCGCAAAAAGTCGAAGCGGGAGTCGCCATCCATGCCAACGGCTTCCTGCCAGACAGCGCGTCCAACCGCAATGCCGGAGGCCCCGGCCTTGCAAGCCACCGTCATTTGTCGGACGAAGGTCTCGAAGGCAACGGCAGCGGAAAGCAGGATCCAGGGTGTGACGGAGACGGCGGTGATTTCGGCGCAGGCTGCAGCCCACTGAGCTTCGTCCGGGTCAGTGGCATCGAACGGAAACTCGGCCTTGAGCACATCCACGCCAAGGGGCGTCAGACGGCGGGCAGTCTCGGTGACTACGTAGCGTTTCTCGTCCGAGGCAAGTTCCTTGGTCGCCGGGTCAAGCGGATAGGAGAGCGGCTCGAGCATGATGGCCAGGTCGTATTTGCGACAGTCATTCGCCACCTGTTTGACAAAGGCTTCGATTTCACCTGCCGTGGACGAATCGGGGTGGTAGTAAACCAGCAGTTTAATGGCGTCAGCGCCCATACGTTTGGCTTTTTCCACACTCCAGCCGGGCAGGATCTGGGCATACCGGGCATTCGGGTTCCCAGTGTAGCCAGTAGATTCCACTGCTACCACCAACCCGGTATGTTTTGGGACTGCACACGCGGCGACGGCTTGAGCGGCGGAAAACTCCGGGTCGAGCAGGACGGCAGTACCCAAGTCCGCGAGCGCTGTGGTGACCTCAAGCTTGAAGCGGCTCAAATCCGCATCACTGACATAGGCGGGGTTCGCCGGGTTGAGCGCTTTGCGCAGGTTCTGACGATGATCAAGGGCCAGGCAGGTAAACGTCCCGCGTAGAGAAGTGCATTTTTGAAGGCCGCGTAATTTTCCGATGGTGAGCATTTTCATGAGATATACCACAAATGAGAGAAAGGGGGTTGATGATTTACGGACACTTTACACGGAAAGCAGTCAGAATGTGATTATTCAGGATGAAGCTGATATCGTGCTGGTAGCCCCAGGCGCGGGCGGCGTCGAGATCCACGTCCATGTAGGTGTATTCGGCAGTGAAGAAGGGTTTCCAGGCTGCGATGAAGGGTAGCATTTTATTTACCCTCCATAATAAAAGGCATCTTTGGTGATGGTGAAGTCAAAGAACGAGAGCGAGTCGGCCACCATGTCGGGGGCGTTCTTGATGCCGCTGGCTAGGCCGCGGATGTGGACCGCGTCAGCCAGTTAGTATACGTCAACTGGTCAGCGTAAGTCAATGGGATGATGGGGAGGTTTCACGGGATCAGGCTCCAAGTCCGGAGCGCAGGAAGTAAGGAAAGGAATTGAGGCAGCGAAAAGGACCGCCAGGCAGGAAAATGCCATTAGAGCTACTGATGAAAATCACACAAACGAACATGAATGTTGTCCGTTTTTGTTTGAATTTGTTGTTTTTCTGTGGTTAAATACCTATAATTAATAATAACAGTTCGGACTACACACAGGCAACCAATGCTAAAAAAAGAACGTCAACGCGAGATTCTAAAGGTTATCGAAGACACTGGAAAGGTTGAGGTTGACACCCTTTCCAAGCATCTGGGCGTATCCGAGATGACCATCCGCAGGGACCTGGGCGAACTTAATCAGCGAGGCTTGGCAGAACGAGTGCACGGGGGTGCTTTGCTGGTGCGTAATTCCCGGGATGTTGAGCCTCCTGTTATCGAGAGGACAAATGAGAATCCGGAAATTAAACTGCGCATTGGGCGGCAGGTTGCCGGGATGATTCAAAATGGAGAGAAGATATTCCTCGGATCCGGTTCTACGACGGCTGCTGTGGCTGAAGCAATGCTAAACCATCGCACGATAACCGTCATAACCAACGCCCTGAATATAGCCTTCACGATGATATCTGCCCCCGAGATCAACATTGCTGTGACTGGCGGCTTCTTACGTCGCTCGGAATTATCGCTGATCGGTCATTTCGCCGAAAATGCGTTGGAAGGTTTGCAAGTCGACAAGGTCATCATTGGGATGCGCGGCATCGACCCGGTCAAGGGTCTGACCAGCGACAACATGGATGAGTTGATGACCGACCAAGCGATCCTGAACATCAGTAAGAACATCATCGTGGTGGCCGATCATACAAAACTGGGGCACGTTGCCGCGATCCGCACTGCTCCGATTACCGCAGCGACGACCATTGTCACGAACAGAGGCGGCCCCAAGGATATCTTGCAGGCGATCCGCCAAATGGGTGTGCGGATCATCGAAGTCTAAATCACCCTTCATTGTCTTAGCTCATCAGATTAGTACAGCGAGGCCAATAAATATGAAGCATTCTACGACAGGGTCTCACACTCAACGAGAAATCCTCTCTCAGCCACAGGTATGGGCAAAGACCATTCACCGCTTGCAGAAACTGGAACCATCCGGTTATCCCAACATCGTAGATTATGACCAGGTGGTTTTTTCTGGCTGTGGGTCTACTTTTTATCTTTCGCGCTGGGCTGCGCGGGTATGCGAGTCTGCTCATGGGATCATCAGCCGTGCGGCACCCGCCTCCGACCTCTTGCTCTTTCCAGAGGCCTGGTGGAATGCAGGCAAAAGGACCTTGTTTGTGACTGTCTCGCGCTCGGGTGAGACCACCGAGACAATCCGTGCACTGGAACATTTTCAGGCCGCTAATTTGGGCGATGTCATAGTCGTCACTTGCTATCCTGAGTGCCACCTTGCCCGGCTTGCCCAGTATGTGATCGTTGTTCCGGATGCACAGGAAAATAGCGTGGCACAGACCCGCTCTTTCTCGAACATGCTCCTGGCTGTAATCTGGCTGATTACGAGAGATATCCCGAGCAACTTGCCCGCTATATTTGCCGAAGTGGGTCAACAACTTATAGCAGAAAATGTTGCATTGGCTGAACGAATCGGCCGCGACGAGTCGATCGAAAGGTTCTTCTTTCTTGGCAGTGGGCCAATGTATGGCCTGGCCAATGAAGCCATGCTGAAGATGAAGGAGATGTCTCTCAGTTACTCCGAATCTTTCCATTTTCATGAGTTTCGGCACGGACCCATGTCGATGGTAGACGGGCACAGCCTGATCGTTGGGTTGATCAGTGATTCGGCCAGTACTCAACAATACACCTTGTTACGTGAGATGAAAGCCATGGGAGCACGAACTCTTGGCCTGCAAGACATGGGTGATCCGAAGGCTGCAGAAGCCCTTGACGAGCAGGTGCTGTTCCGGAGTGGCATTGCGGACATCTGGCGTGCCCCTTTCTATTTGCCCATTTTGCAGCTTATGGCCTATGAGCGCGCCATACGCAAGGGATTAAATCCGGACCTGCCTGCCAATTTGAAATCAG
>Ga0180007_10006134_pt1 | contig 11845 bp, 10 predicted proteins | sample MM_PC_MetaG_FD_121122 | JGI IMG/M metagenome (GOLD analysis project Ga0180007, IMG submission 121122) | Groundwater microbial communities from the Aspo Hard Rock Laboratory (HRL) deep subsurface site, Sweden - MM_PC_MetaG | ecosystem: Environmental > Aquatic > Deep subsurface > Groundwater...
AAGATCGACTTGCGCACGAGACGCAAGTTCGGCCGAGAAGACAAATTTTGGTCGTGCCATGATCGTTCCTCCTGGAAGGACCATAGCGCTATTTTATTGCATTATCAATAGGAAATGGTATCACTCCGCAATGCGCCCGTAAATCCATGCCTGAAAACGCATTCTTGCCGCCACATCCTTGGTGGCCATACCCGGCTGCATCCGCCATCCCCAATTCCCCCCTGCAATCCCGGGCATGTTCATCCGTCCAGTTGCATCGAGGTTCAAATAATCCTGCATGGGAATGATGCAAAGAGCGGCCGCGCTGCCCAGCGCCAGTCGAATCATGACGTCGGCCGCATCGTCTGCCGACACGTGCCTGCCTGCATAGTCACACAATCGGCTCCGTCCCTGGTCATCGAGCTCATCTGAAAACCAGCCCCGAACGGTGTTATTGTCATGAGTGCCGGTATAAACTGCGCTTTGCACAGGGATGTTGTGAGGGATGTAGGCGTTCTTGCCCATGTCTTCCGAAAATGCGAATTGCAAAATCTTCATGCCCGGAAATCCAAAATCGCGCATGAGCGTAACGACGTCCTCCGTAATAACGCCCAGGTCCTCGGCCAGAATGGACAAGTCCGGAACGCGCTCTGTTATTGCGCTAAAAAACTTGCCCCCGGGCCCTGGAATCCAGAGTCCGTTTTCCGCTGTCGGCTCACAGGCCGGCACCTGCCAGAACCCGCAAAACCCGCGAAAATGATCGAGGCGGAGCATGTCGAACCGCTCGCTCTCGTGGCGCAGCCGCTTGGCCCACCAGGAGAAGCCGTCCTTTTCCTGGAAAGCCCAATCATAGACAGGATTACCCCACATCTGCCCGGTCTCGGAAAAATAATCCGGCGGCGCACCGGCGCAGTAGATTGGCAAGCCCTCGCGGTCCAGCTCGAACAGCTCCCTGTGCGCCCAGACATCGCTACTGTCGAGACTGACATAGATCGGCACATCTCCGAGCAAAGCCACCCCGCGCGTGGCCGCATAATCGCGCAGATTGTCCCAGTGTCGGCTGAAAAGGTACTGAAAATACCGTTCCCGCAGGATGTCGTACCCCAGGCGTTCACGGGCCTGTTCCAACGCGCGGGGATCCCGCAGACGCAACCCGCGCGGCCAACTCAGCCATGGCGCGCCTCGCTGCTCGCGCTTCAAGGCCGCGAACAGGCAGTAGTCATCAAGCCAGAAGCTTGCCTTACGGCAGAAGGCGTCAAAACCCGAGTCCGCTCGCAAGCCTGGAAATACATTGTCAAAGGCCTGCTCCAGAATTCTTTCCCGCCATGCGGCAGCCGCAGCGTAGTCCACCCGATCCTGGGGAAAATCAGGCGCAGACTCCACATCTCCGGGCCTAAGCACCCCCTGGCGTACCAGCAGCTCCGGGCTGATAAAGAGCGTGTTCCCGGCAAAAGCCGAATAACTGCTGTATGGCGAATTGCCCGCTCCTGCGTTGATAGGCGCAAGAGGGAGCATCTGCCACACTTTCTGCCCCCCGGCGGCCAGAAAATCTATGTACTCGTGGGCGCACGGCCCAAAATCGCCAATCCCGTGCCGACTTGGCAGGGATGTGACATGCAGCAGCACCCCGCATCTTCGCGCAAGATTCATGCGCTTCCCTCCGCCGGCTGAAAGAAGAGCACACTCAAGGGAGGAAGGATCAGATTCACGGAATAGGGAAAGCCGTGCACGGGGATGGATTCCGCCCGAACCTGGCCCATGTTGCCGACCCCGCTGCCGCCATAGAGCTGGCTGTCCGAGTTCAGGATCTCCCGCCATGTACCGCCCGTGGCCACGCCCACGGCATAGTTCTCGCGCGGCACGGGGGTAAAGTTGCAGACCACCATGACCGGGCGCCCCTGCTTGTCCTTGCGGAAAAAGCTCAGCACGCTCTGGTCGGTATCATTGCAATTTTCCCAGACAAACCCCTCCGGATTGAAATCAAGCTCATGCAGGGCCCCGCATTCCCGGTAGACCCGGTTCAGATCCCGAACCCAGGCACGGATTCCGTCGTGAGCCGGGAAGTTCAGCAGGTCCCAATCCAGGGACAAATCATGGTTCCACTCACGCCATTGGCCGAATTCCGCGCCCATGAAGAGCAACTTTTTGCCCGGCAGCCCATACATGTAGCCGAAAAGAGCCCGCAGCCCCGCCATCTTCTGCCAGTAATCGCCCGGCATCTTCGATAACAGCGACTTCTTTCCGTAGACAACCTCGTCGTGGGAAAGGGGCAGAACAAAATTTTCGGCGTAAGCGTACCACAAGGCAAAGGTTAGCAGATTATGGTGGAATTTTCGAAAGATCGGGTCAAGTTCCATGTAGGTCAGGGAGTCATTCATCCAGCCCATGTTCCACTTCAGCCCGAAACCAAGCCCCCCCAGATAGACGGGCTTTGAGACCATGGGCCAGGATGTGGATTCCTCGGCGATGGTCTGCACATCAGGAAATTCCTCGTAGACGGCCTTGTTGAGCTCCTGCAGCAGTTCGATGGCGGCGAGATTCTCGCGGCCTCCGTAACGGTTGGGCACCCACTCGTCATGCTGGCGCGAATAGTCCAGGTAAAGCATCGACGCCACCCCGTCGACGCGCAGCCCATCAAGGTGGAACTCCCGGATCCAGTACATGGCGTTGCAGATGAGAAATCCGGCCACCTCGTAGCGGCCGTAATTGAAAATGGCGCTCTTCCATTCGGGGTGGAAACCCTGACGCGGGTCTTCATGCTCGAACAACGCCGTCCCATCGAAGTTGGCCAACCCGTGGACATCTGTGGGAAAATGCCCAGGAACCCAATCCAGGAGGACCCCGATCCCCTCGCGGTGCAGGACATCGACCAGATAGCGAAAATCCTGCGGACAGCCGTAACGGCTGGAGGGGGCAAAATAGCCCGTGCTCTGGTATCCCCAGGAGCCGTAAAAAGGATGCTCCGCCACCGGCATGATCTCCACGTGGGTAAAACCCGCGTCCTTGACGTATGCCGCAAGGTCGTGAGCCATCTGACGATAGCCGAGAAAGTTTCCGTGCTCGTCGCGCCGCCAGGAGCCCAAGTGCAGCTCGTAAATGGACCAGGGGCTCTCCAGGGCGTTGTGTCGGGCGCGGTTCCGCATCCAGTCCCCGTCTTCCCAGGCATAGTCCAGATCCCAGATGATGGAGCCTGTGGCCGGAGGCTCTTCGCAAAGAAGGGCGAAGGGATCAGCCCGTTCGCCTTCCCCTCCGGGCCAGGAAAGATAGTATTTGTAGCGCTGCCCGTGCCGCGCCTGCGGCACGAAGCACTCCCACACGCCGGAGCTGTCCGCGCGCATGGTCATTGGCGCGGCGGCGCGGTCCCAGGCATTAAAGTCCCCGATGACCGATACAAAGGCGGCATTGGGAGCCCAGACCACGAAACGGGTTCCTGTGGAATCCGGGCCCAAAGATTCGGGGTGTGCACCGAAGTGCTCGTACAGGCGGGTATGCCGCCCCTGCTTGAACAGATAAATGTCGAGATCGCCGAGACTGTGCCGTGCGTCCATAAATTACCTCCGAGGATTCTGAAATATCACGATAGGGAAGAGAGAGGACCATTGGCAAGGGCGTATAAGGATTAGTCACAAAAAAAAAGCGCGGTCAAAGCCGCGCTTGAAAATCCAGCAAGGAAGCCGTTCTTAATGATGGCCTTCGTTCATGCCTTCCTTGATGCGGTATACCGCCGCAGTGACTATGGCCGCGAGATACGTGAAAATCCCGATGACCCCGATGAAGCCCTGCACCGTGCTGTGCAGTATGTTTCCAAAAAGCTCACCCAACATGACTCCCTCCTCGTAACGTGTCCCAGAAATTCGTATGTGGAACTTTTCACAACCATATCTTGACCAAAAAAGTCAAGGAAAAAGGACTTCGCCGCATCCAGGTCCGGACGGGGACACCCACCTTGATCTACAATTCCTCAAAGAACGTATCCCGCTCCACCGGCGTAAATCCCGTGGCGGCGATGGTCTCGACCAATTCTGAGATGGTCATGCCCTTGGGCGAGTCAGCACCCGCGGCGTGCCCGATCTTTTCCTCCACGATGGTGCCGTCGAAATCATCGGCTCCGGCCCACAGCGCCATCTGCGCGCCCTTGATCCCGGAAAAGGCCCAGTAGGCCTTGATGTGCGGAATATTGTCCAAAAAGAGACGCGACACGGAAATGGTGCGCAGATAGTCCTCACCCGTGGGTCCGGCAGCGCCCAAGGCGTTGTTGCGCGGCTGATAGGCCAGGGGGATGAAGACGACGAATCCGGGCTTCTCGTCCTCTGCCGCGCGCAACCGCTCCATGTGGAAGATGCGATCCTCCCAGGACTCGATGTGCCCGAAGAGCATGGTGGAATTGGTCTTTATGCCCATGTCGTGCGCCAGCCCGTGAATATACAGCCATCGATCGGCGGTGACTTTTTCCGGGCACAGCTGCTCGCGCATGGCCGGGGAAAAGACCTCTGCGCCGCCGCCGGGCAACATGTCCAGGCCCACGGCCTTCATCTCGCGGAGCACCGTGGCCTCGTCCGTGCCCAAGCTGTCCGCAAAATGGGCCACCTCTACGGCGGTGAAGGCCTTGACTACGGCCTGGGGCCGCACGTCCTTGCACAGGGCCAGTAGATCGAGGTAGTATTGATACGGCAATTCCGGGTTAAGACCGCCGGTAATGTGGATCTCGCGGATGGGTTCATGGATGCGGTCCGTGAGACGCTTTCTGGCTTCTTCCAGCGAATAGGTGTATCCACCTTCCTCTCCGACCTTTTTGAAGAATGCGCAGAAACGGCACTGGTTACGGCACACGTTGGTGTAATTGAGGTGCTGGTTGTAGACATAGTAGGCTTTGTCGCCGTGCCGGGCCCGGCGCTGCTTGAGGGCCGCCTCGCCCAGTTCGTGCAAAGAGGCGTTGCGCGCAATTTCCAGCGCGAACTCCGGATCGATGCGTTCTCCGGCTTTCAACGTGCCCAGGCGTTTTTTGGCGGCGCTGTCGAGTCCACTTTCAATCATCGTTATCGTCCTTTAAAAAAAAACGAGGCCGCACCCTTTACGGATGCAGCCTCGCGTCATGCTTATGTATAGCGGGCACGAAGCTGCGCCAGGCTATTCTTCTGTGGTCTCGACGTCGGTCTCGGTGTCAGTCTCGGTATCGGCGTCGACTCCGGTCTCGGCATTCTCTTCCATCTTCTGACGGATCATGTCGCCCAGGTTGCTGCCGGTCATGGAGCCGCTCTGGGTGGTGCGGAATTCACCGGCACCGGCAGGACGCTTGCGCTCGGGCTCCTGAGCCTTGAGCGAGAGGCCCAGGCGGCGCTCGTCGGCGCTGACATGAATGACCTTGGCCTCGATGGCGTCACCTTCGTTGAAGGCTTCCTTGGGGCTCTTGATCTTCTTCTTGCTCATTTCGCTGACGTGGACCAGACCTTCGATGCCTTCCTCGACCTCAACAAACAGACCGAAATCCGTGATGTTGGTGATCGTGCCGGTCAGCAGGGTGCCCACGGGGTAGCGATTGGGCACGTCCAGCCACGGATCGTCGGCCAGCTGCTTGATGCCCAGGGTGAACTTCTCGTTCTCCTTGTCCACGGTCAGAACCTTGGCCCGGACAACGTCGCCCACCTTGTAAAGCTCGTTGGGGTGACGGATCTTCTTGGTCCAGGACAGGTCGGAAACGTGAATGAGACCATCGATGCCGTCCTCGATGCCGATGAACAGGCCGAATTCGGTGATGTTCTTGACGCTGGCTTCAAGAATGGTGCCTTCAGGGTACTTCTCCGCGACCAGGTCCCAGGGATTGGGCGCGACCTGCTTCATGCCGAGCGAGATGCGCTTGCGGTCCACGTCCACGCCGAGGATGATGACATCCACTTCGTCGCCGGGACGCACCATCTGAGAGGGATGACGCAGCTTGCGGGTCCAGGACATCTCGGAGATGTGCACCAGGCCTTCAACGCCGGCTTCCAGTTCCACGAACGCGCCGTAGTCCACCAGGTTGGTGACCTTGCCGGAGAGCTTGAAGCCTTCAGGGTACTTTTCAGAGATATTGGCCCACGGATCGAGGACCAGCTGCTTCAGGCCCAGGGAAACCTTCTTCTCGTCCTTGTCGAAGGACAGAACCTTCAGGGTCAGCTCGTCGCCCAACTGGACCATTTCCTTGGGATGCTTGATGCGCTTCCAGGACATGTCGGTGATGTGCAGCAAGCCGTCGAGGCCGCCCAGGTCGATGAACACGCCGTATTCGGTGATGTTCTTGACCACGCCGACTACCGACTGGCCTTCTTCGAGGGTGGTCAGCAATTCGCCGCGCTTGCGGTCGCGATCTTCTTCAAGGAGCACGCGACGGGAAACAATAACATTGCTGCGGCGGCGATTGATCTTCAGTACGCGAAATTCGAAATCCTGGTTGACCAGGGCATCCATGTCCGGAACCGGACGCAGATCGACATGGGAGCCGGGCAGGAAGGCCTCGATTCCCTTGATTTCAACAACATAGCCGCCCTTGATGCGGCGCACGATGCGGCCGACCACGACATCGCCGGAGTCGAGCAGTTTTTCCAGTTCGTCCAGGACCTGCATACGCTTGGCTTTTTCCCTGGACAGGACGATGGAGCCTTCGCGCTCATTTTTGCGGACAACATATACGTCGACAGTGTCGCCAACTTTGACAGTCACCTGGCCGTTTTCCATGAACTCATCGAGTGGAATCTGACCTTCGGACTTGAAATTGACATCCACGAGAATGTAGCTGTCATCAATTTTCACGACCTCGCCCGAAACGATCACTCCCTCTTCGATGTCACCGAAATCGGAGTTGAGATAGTTCTCGAGTTGAGACTCAAAATCCATCTCCATGTCGAAATCATTCATGGACTCTGGCGTGGTTTGAGTGTTGTTCATATGTTTACCCCCTAACAAAATAAATTTGGGCAGTCCTAGCAGAGTGAATCTACCTTGACAACCAGAATAATCTCCGGAAAAATAACCAATTCATGCACATAATGCGTTGGCATCAAAAACCATTTTGCCGACAAACGCATTTTATGCCCCTCCAGGCGCTTACGCCAGAGCCACCAGATCGTACGTCTTGACCTCCTCGATCACGGCCCGGACCATCTTTCCGGGCATGGCCATCTCTCCGCTGACATAGGTGATTCCGTCCACCTCCGGAGCCTGAAACCAGGTCCGGCCTTCGTAAAGCCCCGGCCACTCTTCGTGAGCCCGATCCACGAGCACGTCAAGCTCCTGACCCTCGAAACCGGCGAGCAGATCCGCGCTGATCTCGGCTTGCATTTGCATGATGCGGTCACGGCGTTCTTCCTTGACCTCATCAGGCAGCTGGTCCGGCAGTACCGCCGCCTCGGATCCGTCCTCGGCATAGTAGGGGAAAACCCCCAGATGCATGAATCTCGCCTCGCGCACAAACGACTCCAGCGCAAGAAAGCGCGCCTCGGTTTCTCCGGGGTAGCCGACGATGAAGGTCGTGCGCAGCGCCGCCTCGGGGAAAAATTTGCGCACCTGCTCCACCACGGCCCGGGGGTCGCGCTGAAAAGGACGCCCCATGGAAGCCAGGATGTCCGGATGGGCGTGCTGCAGCGGAATGTCGAAATAGGGGATAAAGGGTCTGCCCAGGTCGGCCAGGAAGCGCAGCAGGTCGCCGTCAAGTCCGGCCGGATACAGATACATGAGTCGCATCCATTCCAGTCCGTTCAAGGGCGCAAGTTTTTCAAGCAGACCCCGCAGGGCTTTTTGCCCCCGATCCCGGCCATAGGCGGTCACGTCCTGGGCAATGAGCACCAGCTCCTTGCGACCCTGATCCAGGCAGCGCCGCGCATCTTCCAGAATTTGGACATCGTCCCGGCTGACCAGCGGCCCGCGAATGGAGGGGATGGTGCAGAAGCGGCAGCGGTTATCGCAACCTTCGGCGATCTTCAGGTAGGCAAAGCTTTGCGGCGTGGTCAAAAGGCGCGCCGCTGAAAACGCGCCGAGTGCGGATTCCAGCCCCGGACGCGCATCTTCCCGGAGCACCGCGAGCTCCCGCAAACGCTGTCCAAGCTCCCCCTGGCGGCCAATCTCCAGAAAAAGGTCCACTTCCGGCAATTCGCCGCGCAGATCCTGGCCATAGCGGGAGACCAGGCAACCCGTGACCACAAGGCTGGGCCTGGGGTCCAGATCAGCCAGACTTTGGGCCATGTCGAGAATAACCTGCAGGGATTCGCTGACAGCGGGCTCGATGAAGCCGCAGGTGTTGATCAGCACCACGTCCGCGTCCTCGGGCTCGGCGGCGTTGACAAAGGACGCGCCGAACCCGCCCAGCATCCACTCCGTGTCCACCTGATTCTTCGGACACCCCAAGCTGATGGTATGTATTCGTACTTGTTTCATTATTCCTCCAATTCCACGACAATGTCCGACTCGGACCAGAAATTCACATTTTCCCTGACGATGCCAAGCCTGGCCAAGGCCTGGGCGTTGCTTCGGCCGTGCCCCCAAAGCTCACCGGCGAAACGTGAGGGCAGAAAAATTTTCGTCACCCGGCCAGCCTGGCCAGCGAGCCGATCTTCCAGAAAAAGCCTGAGGGCCAGGGCGCGCGCCATGTTGCCAAAGGCCGGGTGCCAAGGGCCGGCCACAAGGCGCTCCAGCAGTCCCGGCTCTCCGGCAAGGCCCAGACGGATGACCCGCACGCCCGCTTTCCAGAAATCAAGCAAGGCCCGGCCGCTCTCTTCCACAGCCGTCTCCAACGGCCAGGGCGCGTATTCACCCCGGTTGAAGAGATCCGCAAGGCCTGTGCCCCGCACCACCACGCACGGATAAATGCGCACCACGTCCGGGGTTAGGGCCAGGGTCTGGCACACGTCTTCCCGCCACAAGGGAGCATCATGTCCGGGCAGTCCGGGAAGGAGCTGAATGCCAAGCTCAAGGCCGGCCTCCCGGACCAGGGCGCAAGCTCCGGCGGCTGTAACCCCGTCGTAGCCGCGTCCGCTTGCCGCAAGCACGGACGAGGAAAAGCTTTGCACTCCAAGCTCGACCATGGACACGCCGCTCCCGCGCAACCGTTTGAGAGATTCGGCGTCCACACGATCCGGACGGGTGGAGACTCGCAAATGGACCAGACCGTCCGGCCCCGCGAAACATGAGGCAAGCTCCAGAAAGCGATCCTGCCAGGCCAGGCTGAGACCCGTGAACGTGCCGCCGAAAAAACCCAGTCCAAAAGCCCCTCCATCTTCCCGGGCCAGACGGTCACGCAGAGCCTCCAGGGCATCTTCGAGCCTGAGCCCTCCAAGGCCGGTCTGGGCGTGCTGATCACAGAAAACGCACCGGCTCGGGCAACCGGCAAAAGGCAGAAAAACCGGAAGAAGCTTAAGCCTCTTTTGCATCGGCTCGGGATGGGGAAAACGATGGCTTAAAATTTTTGTCATATTTGCCAAAAAGAAAAAAAAACAAGCTGTTAGGCTTGAAAAAAAAACCCACGTTGGATATTGCACATCTAAGAATAGCCATTTCATGCGGCAACTTACGACCATTCTTCCACAAATTGCTTTTATTTCAGGAAGATAGACATACCGTCATCCGGAAGCTTCCCGGACCAGGAGGATTGATGAGCAACAATACACTGACAAAAGCAGAAATTGTCGACAGCATTTATGAAAAATCAGAGCGCAATCGGGCCGAGGTCAAAGCGCAGGTCGAAACCATGCTCGACATCATGAAGGAAGCAGTCAAAAAAGACCACTCCCTTCTTATCAGCGGATTCGGCAAGTTCGAAGCCTACGAAAAAGACGCGCGCAAGGGCCGCAACCCCCAGACCAGCGAATCCATAATCCTGTCCGAGCGCAAGGTTGTGGTCTTCCGCATTTCGCGCAAGCTGCGAGCCGAGCTTAATCCGCAATAATAAAGCACCCCGGGCTTTCTTTGGTCAACCGAAGCCGCATTGATTCCGCTTCGCCCAGGCTGGAGAAAGCCCCGACCTGCACCCGCCAGAACGTAGTGCCGTGCAGCTCGCCCTTCGCGATCCTGGTGCCCGCAAAGCCCCGGGCAATAAGACGCGACCGGAGTCTGCGCGCATTCTCTTCGACCACGAACGCCCCATACTGCACATAAAACGGCCCCACATACTGAATACGCTGCCCGGCAATGGTCTGCAGGCTGACCCGCGCCGTGCCCGGGCCGACAACGCCCAGCACGCTCGCCGCCGCATACGACAGATCGATGATGCGGTTGCCCACAAACGGCCCGCGATCGTTGACGCGCACTTCGGTCGTGCGCCCGTTGTCCAGGTTTCTGATCACCAGACGCGTGTGCATGGGCAGGATGCGATGCGCGGCCGTCATCTGATACATGTCGTAGCGCTCGCCGTTGGCCGTCTTCTTGCCGTGAAAATCCGCACCGTACCAGGACGCGACCCCGGTTTCGGAGTATCCTTCGGCCGAACCCAAGGGATAATAGGTCTGCCCAAGCACGGTGTAGGGTTTGTATGTCCCGCCCTTGCCCGTGGGCGCAGGCGGCGTCTTCTTTGAAGGAGCCGGGGGAATGCTGACTCCGGGGACATACTTCGAGCCGCATCCGCTTAAGGCCGCGCACAAAAGCGCAATGGCCAGCACCGCGGCCAGCCATGCGCAACCACCACGTCCCCGCAACAGGCCCGGGCTCATTCAGCGTTCATCCTTACGACAAGCCGGATGTCTTCGCAGGCTCCGGTCAAAATTTCACGAACCTCGGCCGGGCTTGCGGGGGATTCGTTCCACTCGCAATCGCACTGCTGCAAGTCGATTTCCTGGTCATCCACATATTGCAGCACGGCCTGCGGGGAAACGACAACCCCGCGCATGAGGACAGGCTTGAAGCAGTCCAACGCCACGAAATTGAACATCTTGACCACAGCCACTCCGCCCGTGCGCTTTTCTTCGTCATGTCGGCTGACCAGGTCGGGGCGAAAAGCCCGGATGGGGCTCGACCGGCGCAAGGCGATGCCGCAGAGGCCCGGCATGGTGCCGCTCATGCCCAATTCGTCGCCATCACTGACAAGCTCTTCACGCCACTCGTCGACAGGCGCATTGTTGAGAAAAAGTCCCGGAACGCTGTTGGTCGCATAGTCAAGCTCCATGCCGAGAATTTCGGTCATGAAATCACGCACACTGATCGCCTGCTCAAGGAAAACGCCCACGCCGCGTCGCAGCAAACCGTGCCAGACCGTAGCGGAAGTTTCCGGGATTGTCAGAATCAATTGATTCGACGTCGCACAAGTTATGCCACCCATGACATAAGCCTCCTTTTTTCTTGACTTTCTACGAAGACTGTCTGCTAACATGCCCTTAAAAGCAAGTTCAACACGCGCAAATGCGCTCAACCTTCAAGGAGCATGCATGAAAGTCCTACGCATCAATACCAGAACCAAAAGCTTCAAATTTGAAGAACTCGGTGATCTGCTCGGTCTTGGAGGCCGCGCCCTGACCTCCAGAGTGGTCAATAAGGAAGTCCCGGCAAACTGTCACCCGCTTTCCGCCGACAACAAGCTCATTTTTGCCGCCGGCGTGCTGGCTCCGACCAATGCCGCCAACTCCGGCCGCGTCTCCGTCGGCTCCAAGTCCCCCCTGACCGGCGGCATCAAGGAGAGCAACTCCGGCGGACAGTTCGCCCACACTCTGCCCAAGCTCGGCCTGCTGGCCATCATCCTCGAGGACAAGCCCGAGGCCGGCAGCCCCATGCAGGAGCTCTTCATCACCGAGGGCAAGGTCGTGTTCAAGGATTCCGCCGTGGCCGGCATGCGCACCTACGCCGCTCAGGAGAAGCTCCTGGCCGCCTACGGTGACAAGTCCGTGACCGCCATGGTCGGCCCCGCCGGCGA
>Ga0180007_10006135_pt1 | contig 11843 bp, 8 predicted proteins | sample MM_PC_MetaG_FD_121122 | JGI IMG/M metagenome (GOLD analysis project Ga0180007, IMG submission 121122) | Groundwater microbial communities from the Aspo Hard Rock Laboratory (HRL) deep subsurface site, Sweden - MM_PC_MetaG | ecosystem: Environmental > Aquatic > Deep subsurface > Groundwater...
GACAATCCGGTGGAAATCCGGCCGATGACCGTCGCCGATTTGCCGCAAATACTGGCTCTGGAGCGTGAAATCTTCAGTGATGACTGGCCTCTGGAGGTGTTTGAGCAGATTCTTGAGGTCAACGGGGCATATTCGCTGGTGGTGGAGGCTGGTGAGGAGCTGATAGGATATGCCTGTTATCAGTTTGAGGGGGGGAATTCGCACCTGACGAACCTGGCGGTGGCCCCCGGGCATCGCAGAAAATCGGTTGCTAAACGTCTTCTGACCCATATTTTAGACGAGGCAGGAGCGAACAGATGTCGTCTCATGTTTTTAGAAGTCAGACCCAGCAACGCCGGCGCGGTAGAATTTTACAAACGGCTTGGGTTTGAGGAATGGGATCGGCAGGCTCACTACTACCAGAATCCGATTGAGGACGCCCTCATAATGGGGCGCTTCCTGGATTGAACCAGGGTGGTACACATACTATGGAATGGTTTCGGAAATCAAAATCGGGACTGGTTTCCCAGGAAAAGAAAAATATCCCCGAGGGGCTGTGGACGAAGTGTCCGTCCTGTGGGGAAATCGTATATGGCAAGAAGATGGAACAGTTGCTGTGGGTGTGCCCCAGTTGCAGCTACCATTTTCGGATTCCGTCGGGCAAATACATCAGCATGCTGCTTGACGACGGCCAACTGGAGGTGTTTGACACCGGCCTTGCCTCACTGGACCCGCTGAAGTTCAAAGATTCCAAACGCTATGCCGACCGTTTGAAGGTCGCCAACGAGAAGGCTCATGGTACCGAGGGGCTTATCACGGGCATTGGGACCATGGGCGGTATCAGGATTTCCTTCGCCATTATGGACTTTGCGTTCATTGGTGGTTCGATGGGTTCGGTGGTGGGCGAAAAAGTAGCCCGGACAATCGAGCGGGCCATTGAGCACCATATCCCCCTGGTGATTGTCTCCTGCTCAGGCGGAGCGCGGATGCAGGAAGGCATCCTTTCGCTGATGCAGATGGCCAAAACATCGGGTCTGCTGGCGGTCCTTGCAGAGAAGAAGATTCCCTATATTTCGGTGCTGACTAACCCGACGACGGCCGGGGTGATGGCGTCGTACGCTTCCCTGGGCGACGTGATAATCGCCGAGCCGAAGGCGCTGCTCGGTTTTGCCGGTCCCCGGGTGATTCAACAAACCATCGGTCAGGATCTGCCCGAGGGCTTCCAGTCATCGGAGTTTTTTCAGGACAAGGGTTTCCTTGACAAGATCGTGCACCGCCGGGATCTTCGCGAGACGATCGTTCGGCTGCTTCGTTTCATGTGGAGGCAGTGATGCGTCGTCACACCTACGCTGCGGCCGAGAGTTTCATCCTCTCGCGAGAGTTTTTCGGGATGAAACTGGGACTCGAAAACATCACGCAGTTTCTTCAGTCAATAGGATCGCCCCAGCAGCAATACCCCACGGTGCATCTTGCCGGAACCAACGGCAAGGGTTCCTGCTCCGCGATGCTGGCATCGATTCTGGAGCAAGCCGGGTATAGAACGGGGCTGTTTACCTCGCCGCACCTGGTTGATTTTCGGGAGCGGATCCGGGTTGACGGGACATATATTTCGCGCCAGGCGATAATCGGCTTTATCAACCGTCTCCGACCGGTACTGGTAAAAAAAAACTCTCGTTCTTTGAGCTAGTCAGCGCTCTTGCCTTTACTCATTTCGCGCAGCGGCAGGTTGATATTGCCGTAATAGAAACCGGGCTCGGCGGCCGGCTGGATGCGACCAACGTGTTGCGTCCGGTGCTGACCATTACCACCGATGTCAGCTTTGACCATACCGAGATACTCGGTGATACGCTGACCGAGATCGCCGGCGAGAAGGGCGGGATTATCAAACCGGGCGTGCGGCATGTGGCGGGGCTTCTGCCCGGCGAGGCCATGACCGAGATTCGTCGCATCTGCCGGGAGCGGAAAGCTCCGCTGGTTCGACTGAGTCCACGCGATTTCCGGGTATGTCCCGACGGTCTCGCCATGGCGTTCGGAGTGAACGGTCTGCAGTTCGACCGGGTGCGACCGGCGCTGCACGGACGGCACCAGTTGCGCAATTGCGCACTGGTTCTACGGGCGGTCGGGGAGTTACGTGAGGCCGGCTACCGGATACCCAAACGGGCGATTCTGGACGGTCTGAAAGAGGTGAAGTGGCCGGGTCGTTTCCAGTTGGAGCAGGCATCCGCAAACGGCCCCACGCTGGTACTGGATGTGTGCCACAATGCTGCGGGGGCGGAGGCTTTTGCGGATACGTTCGAAAGCGTGTTTCCCGGAGAGAAGGCGACCGTGATCCTCGGGCTGGTCAAGCGTAAGGAGCACCAGAAGATTGTTAACAGTCTGAGCCGGATAGCGAAGGAATTCGTGCTGGTGCCGATGAAAACCAAGCGAACCACCGATACTCGCGAACTGGCAGCGTCGCTGGATTGGCGGGGGGTGGCGCTATCGCGGCGCGGACGTCTGGCCACGGCGTACGGGCAGGTGGTCAAAAAAGCGAAAGCGGACGATATAGTAGCCATAATCGGTTCTCACTATCTGGTAGGCGAGTTTCTGCATACTCATGGTCGGTTATGACACAGGACTCTGAAAACAAGCGCGATTCAGGCAACAGTACGCCTCTTCCAACGGTGGCTTTCAGCCGTGAGGAGGAACTCGAAGAGAAGATCGCGCAACTGTCGAAAACGAATCGGCATTTGAAGCGCAAGATTTTCGATCTGTATACTATTGTCGAAATCAGCCGTAATTTTAACGCGGTGCTGCACTACCAGTCACTGCTCGACAGCTTCATTTTCACCTGCCTGGGGCAGGTTGGTGCCCTGAAGGGGGCGGCGTTTCTCAAGCGCGATGTCATGGCCCGTGAATACTGCGCCGTGAAGTCCAAGGGATCGGGTGATCTGCCGCAGCCATCGGACTGCTTTCACGAGGACTCGGAACTGCTGAAGTATCTGGCCAAGCTGAACCGTCCGGTGCTGACGAAAGACATATCGTCCAAAACGGCCACCGAGGTTGAGATGGCGATTCTGCAGATGTTTTCCGGCGGGCTGATTGTACCGCTGATATTCCAGACCCGGCTGGTTGGGCTGTTCCTGCTGGCGGAGAAGATCTCGGGTCAGGACTTTGCGCCCGATGACATTGAGTTCCTTTCAGTGCTGGGCAACCAGATATCGGTATCGATAGAAAACGCCCGCCTCTATGAGGCGGAGCGGGCGGCCATGCGTCAGTTGCGCACGGCCCAGCAACAGCTGGTGCAGTCGGAACGGCTGGCTGCGCTGGGTGAGATGTCGGCGAAGATCGCCCACGAGGTGAACAACCCGCTCGGTATCATCAAAAACTACATTCTGCTTATCCAGCGACACGCTGAAATCGATCGTGAGATACAGGATTATGCCGAGGTTCTGAGTCAGGAGATCCATCGTATCGCGGGCATAGTGGGGCAGATGCGTGATTTCCAGCGGCCGGTCCGAATGGAACTCCGGCCGGTTAATGTCGAGGCGGTGGCCGAAGAGGTGCTTACCCTGATGGGGAGGCAGTTGCGTTCGTCGGGAATAATCGTGGTTCGTGATTATGAACCCGGGCCGTATATGGTGGAGGGTTGCCGGGACAGTCTGAAACAGGTGTTTCTCAACCTGATGATTAACGCCCGGGCCGCCATGGAAAACGGGGGCACGTTGACCCTGGCGATACACACGGACGGGCAGGAGCTGGTGATAGCCTTGCAGGACAGCGGGGCTGGCATTCCGCCTGAGATAGTGCCCCGTATTTTTGAGCCTTTTTTCACCACCAAGGGTGAGAAGGGCACCGGATTGGGCCTGTCGGTGTGTTACGGCATCATAAAAAGCCACAAGGGGTCGATAACCTTCAAAAACCTCGAGCCGGGCGGATGTTTTGAAATCCGCCTGCCCCTCATGGATGGAGTGCATGATCAAAACTCAGACGACAACTGAGAAGATACTTGTTATAGACGACGAAAAGCGGATGTGTGATTCACTGTCGGCTTTGCTGCGCAGTGAAGGTTTTACGGTCAGCAGCTTCCAGGAACCGCCCGAGGCCATCAAGGCTCTGGAGTCGGAGAAGATTGACCTGGTCATCACGGATATCAAAATGCCGGAGATGAGCGGTCTTGATGTTCTGGCTGCGGTGAAGGGGATTGATGAGGGGATCCCCGTCATTCTACTGACCGGTCACGCCTCGCTTGATTCGGCGTTGGAGGCCATTGGGAAAGGGGCCTACGACTATTTGCTGAAACCGGTGGAATTCGGGCAATTGCAGATGGTTGTTAATCGAGCCCTGGACCGGCGGCGGTCCGAGCTGTCCCGCCTGCGGCTTCTGGAGGAGCTGAAGCTGTCGAACCTCATCCTCCAGCGTCGGGTGGGTGAGCTCAACGCCCTGTACGAGGCGGGCAAGTCCATTGGATCGCTGGCCAACCTCAAAGAGCTGCTTCGTCAAATCGTCGTTCTGGCGTCGTCCGTAACCGAGGCCAATGTCGGATCCATCATGTTGCTGGATGAGAGCAAGGAGTATCTGACGATTGAGGCGGCGATTGGGCTGGATGAAGACATCGTGCGCAATACGCGCCTCCCGATCGGCGCGTCCATTGCCGGTTATGTGGCCAAAACCGGTGAGGCCCTGATAGTCGAGGATGTGGAGAAAGACGAGCGGTTCAAGCGCACGAGTCGCGATCGGTATGGGGCGGCCTCGTTGCTGTGTACGCCGCTGCGTATCAAAAACAACATCCTTGGCGTCCTCAACATGGCCAACAAAAGCGACAACAAAGTTTTCACGCGCGACGACCTGCGGTTGCTGAGTAATTTTGCCTCGCAGGCCGCGGTGGCGGTTGACGATGCTTACGAGTTTGAGCGGAATCGCCGTCGGCTGATCGAGTTCGAAATCCTGCATGAACTGGCCAAGGAAGTGGCGCTGGTTGATTCGATGACGGAGTTTCGCGCCATTCTCGTAGAGAAGCTGCAACGGGTATTCCCGATCGACTATGCGATTTGGTTCCACTGGGATCCGTCGGCCGGATGTCTTATCCCGGCCGGGGTACTCGGCGACACGCCGATGCCGCTGACGGAGTCGGGGAAGATAGACTTGACGCGGATCAGCCGTGATGCCGTTTCGTTCAGCGAACTGGACCTGCAGCAACTGGACCCGGAAGACACGGCCGGACTTTCCCGTTTTTTGGGCGAGAAGCTCAAGGAAAACAGCAACTATCCTCAACCCAGACTGGCCTACATGGCCATTCCCATCTGGCAAAACGCGGAACTGACATACATATTCTACCTGGGCTCAAATGGCGACATCACCTACGGTGATGATGATATCTCATTGGCTAAGCTCGTGGTATCCCAGGCGGCCATCCTCTTTGAGCGTGAGAAATCGCTGCTCAATGCCACTCGCCTGATGACCATGGGCAACATGATATCTGAAATTTCGCATGATCTTCGCAAACCGCTGACCTCGATTCGGGGCGGTTTGCAAATCATGCGGCAGAGGTGGCCGGAGATTACCGAGAAATCCGAGTTTTTCAAGATGGCTGAGGAAGAAATCCATCGGATGAACGAACTCGTGCGCGAGCTGGTTGATTTTTCGAATCCCAACAAGTATGAAACCAGCAAACTGGACCTGCGCGATGTAGTCATCCGGGCCTCCGAACTGGTGGGGCCGGATCTTCGCAAAAACAAGATCGAGTTCTCGGAGAGTTTTGAGGAAGCCAATTGGGAAGCGATTATCAACAAGAATCAGATCATGGAAGTGTTCCTGAATCTGATCATCAATGCGATTGATGCTACGCCCGAGGGCGGCCAGATCCGGGTTGAAGGCCTGGTGGAACGTCCACCGCATCGCAAAGACAACTACCTGGCGGTCAAGGTCATCGATACCGGCTGCGGGATCAGCAAAGAGAACATAGCACGGGTTTTCGACCGCTACTACACCACCAAGGAGACCGGCACGGGGCTTGGTTTGGCGGTGGTGGAGCGGGTAATGTCCGCTCATAACGGCACAATTCACCTCGAGTCGCAGGAGGGTAAGGGTACGACGTTTACTGTCTACTTCCCTTACTTGAGCTGACGCCGGGTTGCACGGCCTTGCGACAAATCCGCAAATCAGGTAAAAATCCACTTGATTCGAGGTGCTTTTTGCCGATCTTTATCCGTAACGAAATGGCGGGATAATGGCTAAAGAGAAGATAAAAATACTGGTTATCGACGACGACCCCAAGGTTGCGTGGATACTTTCGGAAGGGCTTTCGGCCAACTATGAATTCGTTTCGGCCCGCGACGGGATCGAAGGGATTCAGATGGTGTCCACCGAGAAGCCCCGACTGATTCTGCTGGATATCAAGATGCCCGGTATGAGCGGTCTGGAAGTACTCGAAAAGCTCAACAAGATGGAGAGCCGGCCGGAGGTCATCATGATCTCGGGCCACGGTGACACCAAGTTCGTGGTTGAGTCCATGCGTCTCGGTGCGGCGGAGTTTATTGATAAGCCCTTCGATGTGCGCGAGGTGGAGATCCATGTCAACGGCGTGCTGGAGCGAGTGAAGCTGCGCGCCGAAGTCAGCCAGTTGAAAAAGGAACTCGAGGTCCGCAACGATTACTCGTCGTTTATCGGCGATTCCGAACCGATGCGTCGGGTGAAAAGCCTGGTAGAGCAGGTGGCCGATTCGGAGCTTAGTGTATTGATTCGGGGAGAATCGGGCACAGGCAAGGAAATCGTCGCGCGCTCTCTGCATCATCTGTCGGGACGCAAGAACCAGCCGTTTGTCAAGGTGAACTGCGCTGCCATTCCACGCGATCTTCTGGAAGCCGAGTTGTTCGGCTATGAGAAGGGTGCTTTTACCGGCGCCCACAAAATGAAGCAGGGTCGTTTTGAGCTGGCCGACAAGGGTACGATATTTCTTGATGAAATCGGTGATATGCCCGGCGAGCTGCAGTCCAAGCTGCTCCAGGTGCTCGAACAGCAGGAATTCGTGCGGGTGGGTGGCATACAGAACATCCGTGTTGATGTTCGGATTATTTGTGCTACGAACCGCAATCTCGAGCAGGCCATCGCCGAGCGCGGTTTCCGCGATGACCTGTTTTACCGGCTCAATGAGATAACCATTTTGTTGCCGCCTCTGCGGGAACGCGATGGCGACATCCCGTTGCTGGTCGATCATTTCCTTAATAAATACAATCAGCTGTACGGCAAGGAGTGCCCGGCTCTGAGTCCGGAAACACTGGCCTCGTTGTCATCGTTTGGGTGGCCCGGGAACGTCCGTCAGCTAGAGAACATGCTCAAGCAAGTGGTCGTGCGCGCAGATGAGACGATCATTGGCGAGTTGATCTCGTCGGCCAGTCACCAGGCCCGGATTGGAGTGAGTCCGGTCGGGTATACATCGCCCGCAGTTGCATCGCAACCGCAGGCTGTCGAAGACGCCACCGACTTTTCGCTGAAGACAAGGATCGGGCGCAAGGTGGCAGAGGAAGAAAAGAGTCTGATCTCCGAAGTATTGACGCGCACAAACTGGAATCGCCGTCGCGCCGCCGAAATGCTCCAGATAAGCTACCGTTCCCTGCTCTATAAAATCAAAGACTACAATCTCAACGCCATCAAATAGACATTGCCGGTTCTGCTGTTGCAGGGCCGGCTTATCTGGTCGTCAATTGTGCAAAAACTGAGCAAACCAATGCATATTGTCGTTTTTTGACTACACTCTGCACGCAATTCCGACAAAAACAGTCCAATGTTAAGCATATGACCGGTAACGGGATAAGATTTCGTTATATCGACGAAAGCGGCAAGTCCGGAAATCTTTTCTCAATTTCGTTGTCAGTTGGCTAACGGAATGATTCTTGCTATGCCCATAGTGGACAAATAAATGGATAAACAGAGGATACCGCAGACGCGAAGCACAACTATGGAAAGCAGGTTTGTTCCGGTACGTGAGATTTCACCACGTGCCTTCATTGACACCGCGGGGGTGGAGCTTCACCGGGCCGAGCGGTACCGTGTGTTTGTATCGTTATCGGTAATTGATCTGGACTTCGTCCGGTCGCTGGCCGGCGACAAGTTTGACGAAGCTAAGCAGCGCATGGTCAAGGCCGTGCGCGAGAGTATCCGGGCCTGCGACAGTGTTGCCCTGGTGGGTGAGCATTGTCTCAGTGTGCTGTTTCCCGAGACATCGCGGCAGGGTGCCGAGATTGCGATTCGCCGGCTGAGTGATTTGGTGCGGTCGGAGTTGTCATCGCTGGTTGGCCGGGAGGTCAAGGATGTCGTTCCCGTGGAAATGGCTTCGTACCCCGATACGGCGGGCGCCAAGGCGCTGTCTGTCTTTTTGACGGAGTTGGCGGACAAAAACAGAAACTGAATATCCCCTCTCGCATTTTACATCCCATCCCCTTGAAGGCCACCCACCCCCTCCGGGTGGCCTTCTTTTTTCTGCTCCTGGACGGGGTGGAAAGTCCGGACAGAGGGCACAGAAAAAGGCCCGGACGATTCGTCCGGGCCTTTTTCTATTCGGCAGGTGCAGGATGGGGCGGCTTACCAGCCCAGGATCTGCTCCAGGTTTTTGTTAATGCGTTCGATCCGTTCCTCGTAGTCCTTCTTCTTGAGGTGCTCACGATCGATGACATCGTTCGGAGCGTTGGCCAGGAAGTCGGGGTTGGCCAGCTTCTTTGAAACCTTGGTGAGCTGGTTTTTGAGGTTTTCCAGATCCTTCTGCAGCCGTCTTTTCTCGACCTCAATGTCAATCAGGCCCTCCAGGGGCAGGAACACCTCGGCCCCGGATATCACCGCAGAGGCCGAGAGCGGCGGTTTTTTGACTTTCGTGCCGCAATGCAAAGTCTCAACCCTGGCGAGGGAGCGGAAGTACTGGATATGGTCTTCCAGCAGCTTCCCGAAAGCCTCTTCTGAGACCCGGATATACAAATCGGATCGTTTACCGGGGGGCACGTTCAGTTCGGCGCGAACCGATCGCACGGCGGTCACAACTTCCTGGATCTGTTTCAGCGAATCCTCGAGAGCATCGTCTTTGTGCCGGCCGCTGGCTTTGGGCCAGGGACCGAAGGTGATTGTTCTGCTCTCGTTGCCGTCGGCCAGACCGGTCAATTGCCCGTAGATCTCTTCGGTCACAAACGGCGTGAACGGGTGCATCAGGCACAGGATCTGTTCCAGTACATAGGTGGCGACGTTTATGGAGCTGTCCCGTATGCCTTCGCCCGGTGTGTCCGGCTTAATCAGTTCTATATACCAGGAGCAATAGTCATCCCAGACGAAGTTGTACAGTGTTTTGGCGGCTGCGGACAGTCGGAACTCATTGATGTTGCGTTCTACGGCTTCAATGGTGCGATCCAGCCGCGAGAGTATCCAGCGGTCAAAAATCACCAGGCCGGTTTCATCGAGCGAACCCAGAGACGGTTTCCGGCCGTCGAGACGCATCATTACGAATCGCGAGACCTGGTAGAGCTTGTTGACGAAGTTACGTCCGCCTTCAAACGTATTGCGGCTGATCCACGGATCCTGACCGTCGGGAGTCGCCAGGACCATCGAAATACGGAGGGCATCGGCCCCGTATTTGTCGATAATCTCCACCGGGTCGATACCGTTGCCGAGGGATTTGGACATTTTGATCCCGTTGGCATCGCGGACGGTGCCGTGGATGTACACATCGGAGAACGGCACGCCGCCCATAAACTCATAGCCGGCCATCACCATGCGGGCCACCCAGAGGAAGATGATTTCCGAGGCGGTGACCAGCGTTTTGGTCGGGTAGAAGCGGTTGAGTTCCGGTGTTTTTTCCGGCCAGCCAAAGACGGAGAAGGGCCACAACCACGATGAAAACCAGGTGTCGAGGACGTCGTCATCCTGGACCAGCGTTTTTGGGTCATACCCTTTGCATTCCTCGGCGGTTGGTCGGTCGACCGAGACGAACATGGTGCCGTCCTCGGCGTACCAGACGGGAATGCGGTGACCCCACCAGAGTTGCCGGGAGATGCACCAGTCGCGGATATTCTCCATCCAGTGGAGATAGGTCTTGGACCAGTAGTCCGGGTGGAAGCGCAGGTCGCCTTTGTTCAGGGCCTCGATGGCCGGTTTGGCCATTTCACTCATTTTGACGAACCACTGGTCGGACAGGTAAGGTTCCACAACCTGATGGCAGCGATAGCAGGTGCCGGCGGAAAGCTCGTACGCCTCGGTCTTTTCCAGTTGGCCCTTTTCGTTCAATTCGGCTACAAGTTGCTTGCGGGCGACATACCGGTCCAGACCCTTAAACTTGCCGGTGTTTTCGTTGAGGGTGCCATCAGTATTGAGAATGTTTATCTCCGGCAGGTCGTGGCGTTTGCCGATTTCAAAGTCGTTCGGATCGTGGGCGGGGGTCACTTTGACCACGCCGGTGCCGAATTCCGGGTCGACATAGCTGTCGGCCACGATGGGTATCTCGCGCTCCAGAATCGGCAGGATGACGGTTTTCCCGACGTACTTTTTGTAGCGGCTGTCTTTCGGGGAGACGGCCAGGGCGGTATCGCCGAGCATTGTCTCCGGTCGGGTTGTGGCTACGGTCAGGTACTCATCGGAGCCCTTCAACTTGTAGCGAATGTACCAGAGGCTGGAATCCCTGGTTTCGTGCTCGACTTCATCGTCGGAAAGAGAAGTCCGACAGGAGGGACACCAGTTGACGATACGATGGCCGCGATATATCCAGCCCTTGTCGTAGAGGTGCTTGAAGACCTCGGCGACAGCGCGTGAGAGACCGTCGTCAAATGTGAAGCGGGTACGGTCCCAATCGCAGCTGCAGCCCATTTCGCGGAGCTGACCGAGGATCAGGTCCTTGTTGTGATACGCCCAATCGCGGGTTCGCTCCAGGAACTTCTCGCGGCCCATCTCACGGCGGGTAGTGCCTTCCTTGATCAGTTGCTTCTCAACAATGACCTGGGTAGCAATGCCGGCATGATCGGAGCCCGGGATCCATTCCGCCTCGTAGCCGTCCATACGGTGCTTACGGACCAGAATATCCTGAATGGTGTTGTTGAGAGCATGACCCAGGTGCAGCACGGCTGTGACATTCGGCGGAGGAATGACAATGGTATAGGCCGGCTTTTCGGAATCCGGTCGGCCGTGAAAGACGCCCGAATCGACCCATTGCCGGTATATTCGTTTCTCCACCTCGGCCGGTGAATAGGCCGAAGTGCTTTTTGCTATCTGGTCGTTTGACTTGCTCATACTCTCGCCGTTCGGTATATTCCCGTCCCTTTTAACGAGACGAAAGTGGATGAATTTAGCTTTCCATTGTACCTTCAACGCCCCGGATTGTCAAGGTATGAAACATTGGGGGGCGGGCGGCGGTTCTACGCCAATAAAGGAAGATATCGGTACATATGTCAGAGTCACGAGCCAGATTGGAAAATGACGAATTGACGCCTTTTGAACGCCTGGTTGAGGTCATGGCGATTCTCCGGGCTCCGGGCGGGTGTGCCTGGGACCGGGCGCAGGATCATCGCAGTCTCCTGCCGTACCTGATTGAGGAGTCGTACGAGGTGATCGAGGCAGTAGAATCAGGCAGTGACGGCGAGTTGAAGGAAGAACTGGGTGATTTGCTCTGTCAGGTGGTGTTTCACGCCCAACTGGCCCGGGAGCGAGAGGCTTTTACTATCGATGATGCGGCGACTGCGATTGTTGACAAACTGATTCGCAGGCATCCTCATGTATTCGGTGACAGGGCCGATCTGGACCCCCAGCAGGTACGCGATCAATGGGAGAGAATCAAGACTGAATCAGGAGAAAAGGACTCCGTTTTGGGCGGTCTGCCGGCCAGTATGCCGGCTCTGACTCAGGCGTATCGAATGGGC
>Ga0180007_10006137_pt1 | contig 11838 bp, 9 predicted proteins | sample MM_PC_MetaG_FD_121122 | JGI IMG/M metagenome (GOLD analysis project Ga0180007, IMG submission 121122) | Groundwater microbial communities from the Aspo Hard Rock Laboratory (HRL) deep subsurface site, Sweden - MM_PC_MetaG | ecosystem: Environmental > Aquatic > Deep subsurface > Groundwater...
ACCAGCTTGATGCCTGAGGAGCGCATCAGATAGCTGTAGATCATTTCACAGGTGCCCCGGAGAGCATACAGGAGCATGATCACCGCTGGCAGCCAGACCAGCATTGAATATTTATTTTCAACAAAAATTGAATCAATGACCGGTTTCACCAGCCAGGCAATCGCACCACTTGCCCCTGATGAGGCAACACTGAAAAAAAGCGCAGTAAGCACTCTGCCGTAATACGGCCGGACAAGTCCGATGATTTTCTGATCAAATAAACTGGATAAGGATATTTTAGCCATTCACACAATAAAAATAAGGTATTGTTCTGCCCGGATATGCGCTTAGATTGATGCAAGTCGAAAAAGAGCAAATTTGATATATTACTCTTCATGGACGATTTAAGCAACATATTGTATAGTTGAGATTTTGTTGTAATTACATCCTGACAATACTCCTTTATTGATGAGAACAGATGAATAACAAGACCGCTACAGACAATATCCTGGTGACAGGCGGCGCCGGTTTCATCGGAGCCAACTTTATTCACTTCATCCTGAAAAACCGGCCTGATTTGCAGGTAATTAATCTCGATGCCCTGACCTATGCCGGCAATCTTACCAGTCTCGCCGTTCTGCCGACTGAACACCGCAACCGTCATACCTTTGTGCACGGTGATATTCGCGATAAGGATCTACTGGCCGGACTGTTCAGCAAATACTTATTTAAAGGCGTCATCCATTTTGCGGCGGAATCACATGTCGACCGATCAATTCTCGGCCCGCAAGTCTTTGTTGACACCAACGTCGGCGGTACCTGCACCCTTTTACAGGCAAGTCTGGATTCCTGGGAGAGACGAGGCAGGCCTGCGGATTTTCGTTTCCATCATGTTTCCACCGATGAGGTATACGGCAGCCTGGGACCGGTTGGCGCCTTCACCGAAAAAAGCCCCTATGATCCATCCAGCCCGTATTCCGCATCCAAGGCAGCATCTGATCATTTTGTCAGGGCTTACGGGAAAACCTATGGCCTGCCTTTTGTCGTCACCAACTGTTCCAATAATTTCGGACCCTTTCAGTTTCCCGAAAAACTTATTCCGCTTATTATCTGCAATATTCTGGCAGAAAAACCGCTGCCGATATATGGTGACGGCAGCAATGTGCGGGACTGGCTTTATGTTCTCGACCACTGCTCCGCCCTCCTCCGTGTCTTTGAGAAAGGAACAGCGGGACAGACATACAATATCGGCGGCGGAGCAGAACGGTCAAATCTTGACATCGTAAGACAACTGTGTAGAATCATGGATGAAAAGATGGAAAGATCCGCCGGCGCTTCCGAATCGCTGATCACCTTTGTCAAAGACCGCCCGGGGCATGACTTCCGCTATGCCATTGACGCAGCCAAAATAAGCAAAAAACTGGGATGGAAGCCGCAATACTCCTTTGAAGAGGCATTAAACAACACAGTTGACTGGTATCTGGCCAATATGGAATGGGTCGACTCCGTCCACTCCGGCGCCTATCGCCAATGGCTGGAACTCAACTACGAAAAGAGATAATCATGAAAGGAATCATACTTGCCGGTGGCTCAGGCACCCGCCTGTATCCCATCACCCAGGTAGTCAGCAAGCAGCTCCTGCCGGTCTATGACAAACCGATGATCTATTACCCGCTTTCCGTGCTCATGCTGGCCGGGATCAGGGATATTCTCATTATTTCAACACCAAAGGATCTTCCCCTCTTCCGGGAACTTCTCGGTGACGGTTCACAATGGGGTCTTTCTTTTTCTTATGTTGAACAGCCGCGACCCGAGGGATTGGCCCAGGCATTTATCCTGGGGCGAGACTTTATCGCAAGCGATAACGTCTGCATGATCCTTGGCGACAATCTCTTTTATGGGCATGGTTTACCGGAAAAACTTCACAGGGCGGCAGCGCGGACGCAAGGGGCGACAATCTTCGGTTATCAGGTGAGCGATCCGCAAAGATATGGGGTTATCGCCTTCGGCAAGGAAGGAAAGGTTATGGATATTGAGGAAAAACCTACTGTGCCCAAATCAAATTACGCTGTCACCGGCCTCTATTTCTATGACAATCGTATAGCGGATATCGCGGCGCAGATCAAACCATCTCCACGGGGTGAACTGGAAATTACCGACGTAAACCGCACCTATCTTGAAATGGGGGAGCTGCATGTTGAAAAATTAGGCCGCGGCATCGCCTGGCTTGATACCGGCACCCACGATTCCCTGCTGCAGTCTTCGCGGTTTATTGAGGTTATTGAAAAAAGGCAGGGTCTCAAGGTGGCCTGTATCGAAGAAATCGCCTATCTCATGAAATACATCGATAATAGCCAACTCGAAAAACTGGCGCTCCCTCTGATGAAAAATAATTATGGTCAGTACCTGATGAAACTCCTGCAGGAGGAAATTCTTTATGAACGTGATTGAAACGGAACTCCCGGGAGTGGTCATACTTGAACCTCGCGTGTTTGATGATAAGCGCGGTTTTTTTATGGAAACCTTTCACAAGGAAAAATATGAAAAAATAGGCGTAACGATTGAGTTTGTTCAAGACAATTTCTCCTTTTCCAGTAAAAATACCCTGCGCGGTCTCCACTATCAGCTTCCCCATGGCCAGGCAAAACTGGTCCAGGTTTTTCAGGGAGCAGTGTTTGACGTGGCGGTTGATATCCGGCTCGGCTCGCCAACATTCGGCAAATGGATAGGTGTTGAACTTTCCGCCTCAAACAAAAGACAGATCTTCATCCCGGCTGGGTTTGCCCACGGCTTTGTCGTGTTGAGCGACACCGCCACTTTTGTCTATAAATGCAGTGATTTTTATTTTCCCGACTGTGAGGCCGGCATCATCTTTTCCGATCCCCAACTTGCCATCCGCTGGCCGGGCGGCAACTTCCTGCTCTCGCCCAAGGATCAGCAATACCCCGCTCTGCAGGATATTTCCCCCGAAAATCTTCCCCGCTATACCGGATGAACCCATGAAAATTCTTGTAACCGGCATAAACGGCCAGGTCGGATGGGAACTGCTGCGTCAAGGCCCTCTCCATGATTGCCGGATTATCGGCTTTGCCCACAACACCCTTGACATTACTGACAGTCAGGCCGTCTCCCGGGAATTAGAAAATAATTCACCTGATCTGGTGATCAATTGCGGCGCCTATACTGCGGTTGACAAGGCTGAAGCGGAAGAAAAAAAGGCCTGGGCGGTAAACAGGGATGGGCCGGCATGGCTGGCTGCATCATGCGCCAGAGAGCACATACCGCTCATTCATCTCTCCACCGACTATGTTTTTAATGGCCTGGCAAGCAAGCCCTACACGGAAACATCAGCTACAGCGCCGCTAGGCGTTTACGGCAAAAGCAAGGCAGCCGGTGAAGAAGAGGTGCGAGCCAAACTATCCAACCATCTCATTATCCGTACCTCATGGGTTTACGGGATTCATGGTCAAAACTTTGTCAAAACCATATTGCGTCTGGTGCAGGAGAAAGAGGAGCTGAAAGTGGTGGATGATCAATGGGGTTGTCCTACTTTTGCCGGCGACCTGGCTCTGGCCCTGCTGACCATGGCAAAAAAAATCCACACAGGACAAACCAACTGCTGGGGGACCTATCACTGCTGCGGAGCAACCGCAGTGACCTGGTGTGCGTTCGCAACCTTTATCTTAGATCTTGCAAGAAAAATTCATCCCGTTAAAGTAAGGAACATTATACCGATCACCAGTGAAGAATACCCGACAACCGCACCCAGGCCGAAATACTCTGTTCTGGATTGTCAGAAAGTATATAGTGTCTTCGGGATTCGGCTGCCGGCTCTGTCCACCAGTCTCGATGCATTTTTTGCCGAGCAGGGAAAATGATTCTGCAAAGGCCTTCATGCCTACACTAATTTTTTTTGAGGAGTAACCTAATGATCAAAAAAGAACTGCTCGACATTCTCGCCTGCCCGAAATGCAAGGGTCCTGTTGAGCTTAACGACCAGGGCAACGGTCTGGTCTGCCGCACCTGCAAACTGGTCTACGAAATCAAGGATGACATTCCCATCATGCTGATCGATGAGGCCAAGCCCCTGAAAGAAGATTAATCACACCATGCCGATGACCTTTCTCAAGACCCGCTGCTTTGTCAATGCCCCTTTCCGCTATCTGCAGGAGAATTTAAGCCGCTTTATCAGCGAGGGGATACAGCCTGAAATCGGGCTGGAAGGCGATGTTCTTTATACCGCCCAGCGCAACGATTTTGCAGTGATTGCCGAAAAGCTTTCGGCACACAACCTCAGCTGTACCCTGCATGCCCCTTTTTATGAGCTCTATCCGGGCAGTCTCGATCCTGAGATCCGCCGCGTCAGCCGCAGCAAAATCCGCAAGGCCTTTGAGCTGATTCCGGTTTTCAAACCCAGATCAATTGTCTGCCATCTGGGTTTTGAAGAAAACAAGCATGGCTATAAACCGGAAGAGTGGTTCAAATACTCTCTGGAGGCATGGCAGGAATTTCTTGCCATTGCCACGGAGCATGACACCCCGCTCATGCTGGAAAACACCTATGAACAGGGACCGACCCAGCACAGGCAGATGCTTGCAGCCCTTGATTCGCCCTATGCACGTTTCTGCCTGGATGTGGGCCATGTACTGGCCTTTGCTAAGAAAAACTGGCATGACTGGCTGCCGGAACTCGAACCCTGGCTCGGCCAGCTCCATCTCCATGACAACCATGGCATTCGCGACACCCATCTGGCAATAGGCCAGGGCATCTTTGATTTTGCCGGATTTCTTGCCTATATCAGAGAAAGGCGTCTCTCACCCATCGTCACCCTGGAACCGCATCAGGAAAACGGGGTAAAGGAAAGCCTGCGGGCTCTGGACGAGCTGGGAGTTTGCTCATGGCTGATGGCTCATAGCTGATGGCTCATGTTACCAGTCGACCCAGCAAGACCAGTATGACAAGTAAGACCAACCAGACCAGTGAGACCAACCAGACCAGTGAGACCAGCATGACCAATCAGACCACTCCAGCCAATTTTGTCCATCTCCATGTCCACACCCAGTACAGCCTGCTTGACGGCGCTATCCGCCTGGATGATCTGCTGGCGAAAAGCAAGGAATTCGGCATGGACACCGTGGCAATCACCGACCATGGTTCCATGTTCGGCGCCCTGGAGTTCTATGTAAAGGCCAAAAAGAGCGGGATCAAACCCATTATCGGCTGTGAATTCTACATTGCTCCGGAATCCCGTACCGATAAATCAGCGAAAAGCTCCGGCAAGGCCGCCTTTCATCTCGTGCTGCTGGCCATGAACATTGAGGGTTATAAAAATCTGTTGAAACTGGCGTCCATCGCCCAGCTCCAGGGGTTCCATTACAAGCCGCGCATTGACAAGGAGGTGCTTATGCAACACAGCGCCGGCCTGATTGCCATGACCGCCTGCCTGCACGGTGAAATTCCCTACCTGATCGTCAAGGAAAAGAATATGGATCTGGCCCGGGAAAAAACCAGGGAACTGCAGGAGATTTTCGGAGACCGCCTCTATTTTGAACTGCAGGAAAACGGCATGGAAGAGCAACATGAGGCCAACAGGGGACTTAAAGAGCTGTCAGCCGAATTCGGCATTCCCCTGGTGGCAACCAATGACTGCCATTACCTCAACCGGGAGGAAAACAAGGCCCACGAACTGCTGCTCTGCATCCAGACCGGCAAAAACATCCTGGATGCCAACCGGTTCAAATTTTCCACCGACCAGCTCTATTTCAAGTCCCCTGATGAGATGCGCAAGAGTTTCGCCCATTGTCCGGAGGCCATTGATAATACTGTTACCATTGCAGCCCGCTGCAACCTGGAACTCCCATTCGGCAATCACTATTTCCCCATTTTCCCCATGCCGGAAGGAGAATCCCTGGACTCCCTGTTTGAAAAGACGGCCAGGGACGGTTTCAAGGAACGACTGCGCGAACTGCGAAGCAGACAGGAAGTCAGTCCGGAACTTGAAAAGACATACCGCAAACGGCTGGACATGGAAATCGAGGTCATCAAGACCATGGAATTTCCCGGTTATTTTCTCATTGTCGCCGATTTCATCAACTGGGCGAAAAATCATGATATCCCGGTGGGGCCGGGTCGCGGTTCCGGGGCGGGCAGCCTGGTCGCCTATTGCATGCGCATCACAGATATCGATCCCATCCCCTACGGCCTCATCTTTGAACGTTTTCTCAATGTCGAGCGCAAGTCCATGCCCGACTTTGATGTTGATTTCTGCCAGGAACGGCGCGGTGAGGTCATCAAATACGTGCATGACAAATACGGCGGCGACGAGCATGTCACCCAGATCATCACCTACGGCTCCATGAAGGCCAAAGGTGTCATTCGGGATGTGGGCCGCGCCCTGGCCATGCCTTTCGGGGATGTGGACCGCATCGCCAAGCTGGTGCCGGATGAACTGAAAATGACCATCAAAAAGGCCATGGTACAGGAACCCCGGCTGAAGGATTTGTATCAGCGTGATGAACAGGTGCGGCAGCTGCTCGACATCGCCATGGTACTGGAAGGCCTGCAGCGCCACACCTCCATTCACGCGGCCGGCGTGGTCATCTCTCCGGAACCGATGGTCGAGTACCTGCCGGTGTGTAAGGGACCCAAAGGCGAGGTGCTCACCCAGTATGACATGAAATACACCGAGATGACCGGACTGATTAAGTTCGATTTTCTCGGCCTGAAAACCCTTACCGTTATCGACCGAGCCTTGAAACTGATCAAGGAAGAACGGGGGGAACCCCTTGATATCAACGCCATTCCCATGGACGACCAGAAGACCTATGACCTGCTGTGCAAAGGTGATGCCCTGGGCGTCTTTCAGCTGGAAAGTTCGGGCATGCGGCAGCTGTTGATGAAGATGAAACCGGAGGTCTTCACTGATCTCATCGCACTTGTTGCCCTTTACCGACCCGGTCCGCTGGAAAGCGGCATGGTGGACGACTTTGTCAACACCAAGCACGGGAAAATGGTGGCCAGCTATCCGCTGCCCCAGCTTGAACCAATCCTGAAGGAAACCTACGGGGTTATTGTCTACCAGGAACAGGTCATGAAGATCGCCAATGTGCTGGCCGGCTATTCCCTGGGCGATGCCGACAATCTGCGGCGCGCCATGGGTAAAAAAATCGCGGCGGTCATGGAAGAGCAGCGCGGCAAGTTCATGAAAGGGGCTGAGAAGAACCATGTGCCCCTGGATAAGGCGGAATACATCTTTGATCTGATGGCCAAATTCGCCGGTTACGGCTTCAACAAATCCCACAGCGCCGCCTACGCCCTGATCTCCTACCAGACCGCGTATCTTAAGGCCCATTACCCGGCTCAGTTCATGGCCGCCCTGCTCTCCTGCGACGTCAACAACACGGACAAGGTGGTCAAGTACATCAATGAATGCAAGGATCACCATATTGATGTTCTGCCGCCGGACATTAATGAAAGCAACCAGGATTTCACCGTTATCAACGACCGAATCCGCTTCGGTCTGGCAGCGGTGAAAAATGTGGGAGGCGCGGCCCTTGATTCCATCATGGAGGAACGACAGCAAGACGGCCCATACAAATCCCTGGGAGATTTCTGTTCCCGGGTGGATTCCCGTAAGGTAAACCGCCGGGTGATCGAAAGCCTGATCAAGGCAGGGGCCTTTGATTCTCTCGGGGCAAAACGGTCACAGTATTTCGCCATTCTCGACCAGGCCATGGAGCAGGCCCAGGCCGCCCAACGCGATAAAGAAAGCGGCCAGCTCTCTCTCTTTTCCATTATGCCCTTAACGACCAAGGAGAAATCCACCAGCATTGCCCTGCCGGATATTCCCGAGTGGAACAAAAAGGACAAACTGGCAGCGGAAAAGGAAACCGTTGGTTTTTATATCACCGGTCATCCCCTGGATGACTTCCGCGATGAGCTCAAACAGGCGACTGACAGTGAAATCACCGATCTGCCCCAACGTACCGACGGCTCGGCCGTGCGGGTGGGGGGCTTGGTCAAAAGCAGGAAGGACATCAAAAACAAAAAAGGCGAACTCATGTCTTTCATCACTCTGGAAGACACCTCTAGCAGTGTCGAGGTCATTATCTTCTCCCAGGCCTTTGCCGAGTGTACCCACATCATCCGGGATGATACACCGCTGGTGGTCCAAGGGGTGCTGCAGAATGAAGAGGAGGGGGAAGCGAAGATCATTGCCGACACCGTTGATACCCTGGCAGACGCCCTGAAAAAATTCACCGCTTCCTCAAGAATCATGCTCTATTCGGACCGGGTCAACCGCAGGAAAATCGAAGACCTGAAAAAAGCCATCCATCGCCACCACGGTCCCTGCCCTGTTTCCCTGACTCTCCATTTTCCCAAAAAAGGTGAGGTGGACATCGACATCCCCGGCGAACTGACTATCAACCCCATTCGTGAATTTTCCAGGGAGGTTAACGATATTCTTGGTTACAACGCCATTCAATTCGCCAAAAAACAACCAGAAACCACAAGAAAAAACGGCAAACGTGGTAATTTCCCATCAGCGGGATAAGGTGAAAATTCATACCCGCTATGCAGGAACAAACTTTTCTTTTCGGTGTCTGTGATGAAAGGACAGCAGTAACTTTACAAAAAAGCTTTACACCAAACATAAATGTCATAATAAAACTGCCCCCTGACAGACCATTTCCTGAAACGACAGAAAATCCGTCAGCAGTTTTTCAATTATCCCGGCCGAGAGAACAGCATGAAGCATACCAATCTGAAAATAATGCAATGGGGCGCCCTGCTGGCCTGCGGATTCATCGCCGTGCAAATGGCCATGATCATCTTCAGCGGCAAGGCACTCTGTCTGAACGACGGCTGCAGTATCGCCGAAAAACTCACGACGGTTGCGCCCGTTTACCTCAACCTCTCCGGCTTTGTATATTTTCTTGCCGTTTACTGTGGCTCAGGCAGGTTCCGAACCCTGCCTGAGCCCGCATTTGACTGGCTCCGCCTGTTGTTACTGATCGGCCTGGCAGTTGAAGGGGTGCTGGTAAGCTATCAGGTATTCGTCATCCATACCCTGTGCTCCTATTGCCTGATCATTTTTTCTTTCATTGTCCTGCTCAATATCCTTTACGGCCGGCAACAGCTTTTTATCGGCATCCCGCTTTTTCTGGCCGTACTTGCTACCTTCACCATCCTCAATTTCGGCCCGGCCCTGCTGACCCTGCAAAATCAGACCCTTGCTTCCGGCACCTTCGCGATCAGGAAATGTGCCTTGCCGTCCAAACAACTCTATTTCTTTTTTTCCTCGGATTGCCCTCACTGCAAAAATGTTCTCAAGGCACTGGAAAACTGCAACAGCTGCGAGTTCCATTTCAACCCGGTTGACAAGATTAAATCCATGTCCATCCCCGAACTGGAATACACTCCTACCTACAATCCTGCTCTGAACCGGCTTATCCTGTCACTTGTCAAAATCGAGACCATTCCCGTCCTGCTTGTGCAGAATCCCGACGGCCTGACCTTTATCAAGGGGGAAGAAAGTATCATCCGCTTTATCAGTCAGACCTGTTTCCGCGAAGAGCCGCAATTATACCTGGATTCGTCCCAGTATAGTACCCCGCAAGGAATGAGTGTCTATGATGAACAGCAGGGTGAATGCAATATCCAGCTGGATTGCCCTGATGCGGAAAAACAAACGGAAAGTCCCATTGGAGAACCTGCAGTCAGCATGCCCTAGTTTTCCGCTATTACGCTGGCCCCATTTGCATGGTAATCAAAAAAAGCTGAAGGACCGGGGCACAGGCCCGACGGTCCTTCAGCTTAACTTCCGCAATTTCTTCTCTGATGTATCAGCCGGCCCCGGCCAACCACCAAGGGAACCGAGTTTCTATTCAAGCTCCTTTATTTCATGAAAACCCTCGTCATCGTCAAAAGGAATGAACTGGGCTGCCGGGGAAGACGGTTGACCGGATCGTTGCTTTCTTGCATCTCTCCCAGCCTGGTCTGGAACCGGCATAATCCTTTTTCCTGGCTGAGCCTGCCGGTCGTCGGACTCATTGTATCTCTTTTCTCTGGCAACACTCTTCCCATCCATCAATGTGGCCAGCAGGACAACGGTCTCCTGCATCCTGTCGGACTGGGCGTTCAGTTCGTCTGAAGCGGCAGCCGATTCTTCCGCGCTGGCGGCATTATTCTGGGTGGAAAGGTTGAGTTCGGACACTGCAGTGTTGATCTGATCGATACCGGAATCCTGCTCCACAGAGGCACTGGCAATTTCAGCGATCAGGGCGGCAATCTTCTTGGAACTCTTCTCCACTTCACCGAAATTGCTGTTGCAGTCGGTGGCGAGTTTCACCCCATCCTCGATGGTTCTGGCAGACTGATCGATGAGTGCCGAGGTATCTTTTGCCGCATTGGCGGCACGCAGGGCAAGATTTCGCACCTCATCGGCCACCACGGCAAAACCAGCCCCTGACGTACCGGCACGGGCGGCTTCCACCGCCGCGTTCAAGGCCAGCAGGTTAGTCTGGAAGGCGATTTCGTCGATTGTCTTAACAACCTTCTGAGTCTCCTGGCTGGTGCTGGCGATCTGTCCCATGGCACTGGTCAGCTGCAGCATGGAGCCGGATGAACGTGCCACCAGCGTGTTTGATTCTTTCATCAATCCATCGGCATGATGGGCATTTTCCGCATTCTGTTTGGTCATGGCAGAGATCTCCTCAAGGGAAGAAGACGTTTCCTCCAGAGAGGCTGCCTGCTCCGAGGCCCCTTCCGCCAGGGTCTGGCTTGATGAGGCTACCTGATCGGCCGCCTGGGACACCTGTGAGGAGGCACTGCGCAGATCGGTGATAATCCGCTCAAGTGAACGGTAAATGGATTTGGATATGAAAAAATTGCCAATGATGCCGAAAAAGGTAAAGGCCAGTATGGTGATGATAATATAGTACAGATAGGTCCTGGTGGTTCCCAGCATGTTGGCTGTGTCTGCATCCGACTTGGCGTTAATAGCGGTGAGTTCTTTTTTAAGCCGGTCCAGCGTGTTTGATTCAAGATCAAGACGTTTCTGGGTATTGTCGATAAAGACAAGGGTCAACTCCTGGATTTTCAGCGCGGCGTTTTTTGACTCCATCGCCATCGGCTGAAAGGGGGTGTTCGCCAGATCTTTGATGTCTTTATCCACGTTGACCAGTAAGGTCTCCAGGAAGGTGATCAATTTGTCCTTATTGGCGATATCGTAATTGAGCAGGGCAAATTGGTGTTTGATGCTGTAATTTGCCGAGGTGTTGACCATGGCGCCCTGGATGACAAGACGCTCCAGGGTGCTGACCTCGTTTCGAAGTTGCTCATCCGCCAGCTTGGTGCTGACATCCGTGATGTAGCCGTTTGATTTGGAGATGGAAAAGTCGGTCAACTCATTGACCTGTGCGGTAATCTGCACATTCTGCTGGCGCAGGGCCTGAATCTGCTCAACATCCTGCCATATGACCGTCATTTCTTTTTCATGGCTGCCGGCAGAGGCTTTCCTGATGTCATCCAGCAATGGAACGACCGTCTCCCGCAGTGTGTCGTAAGATATCTTGCGACTCAGGTAGTTGGTGATGTGAAAGGTGGCGCTCTGCACCGAAGTGACGATCTTATCGGACTTTTCCTGATCAAGAGTCAGCCCGTTGATGACGGTGCGGGAATTGTATGCAAAGAAGCCGACGATGATTACCAGCACAATCAGGATAATGTTCGGGGTGAACAACTTTTGCTTGAGACTTAACTGTGATATCTTCATAGTTCTATTCCTCTGTTGACAGTGATTTCCATCTTTCCCTCATGATAGCAGATGTTATGCCACCTTTTCAAGCAAGGCCTGCA
>Ga0180007_10006138_pt1 | contig 11838 bp, 23 predicted proteins | sample MM_PC_MetaG_FD_121122 | JGI IMG/M metagenome (GOLD analysis project Ga0180007, IMG submission 121122) | Groundwater microbial communities from the Aspo Hard Rock Laboratory (HRL) deep subsurface site, Sweden - MM_PC_MetaG | ecosystem: Environmental > Aquatic > Deep subsurface > Groundwater...
CAAGGAGGGTCAGTAACAATGCTATCAACCGAGTTATCAGGAAAAGATTTTAACACTTCCAAACAATCACCATTATAAATATTGTTTAATTCTATCATTTTTCATACACCATCATTACTAGTTCACAATCAATAGTAACTTGCTTATCAAATTTATCTATTATAGTAAAAGAATTACCTTCAAAATCTGGAATTGTAGCGGTGAATTTAAGCCCGTTATTCAATTCTATTAGAACTTGTTTTCCAACATATTGTTTTATATCATTCGGATTCATTCGTTCACCTACATACCTACAACTAACTCTTTTCAAATCGTTCAACTATATAAATATTATTGTGTTGTAAACTATATGTTGTAACACTTATTTACAATAGTTTTAATGGAGTGTTAATTATTGGTCTTCCTTTATTTGTTATACCTTTGGTGGAAATATATTTTTCATATAATTTAACTTTATTTTTAATTATTTTTGTTTGAGAATAAAAATATGGTTTTAATATATAATATGCTCGTAATGCTAATTTTCCAGAAACAGACCATTTATGCGCATATTTATATTTTGAGTTTTTGTTTATGTTTTTATACGAATATATATTTCCACCAAAGTATTTTTTATATAAATCTAATGGGCGTTTACATTTTGTTTGACCGACAGATATTATTAAATTTAAATATTTTTTATGTTTAGATATACTAACACAGCCATCTGCTTCTAAAAAACCAACCATATATGCCAAAAAATATTTTTCTTTCATACCTATTTTGGAACTGGGTTGTCCAATTCCAATTGTTCTTCGGCTCGCTTTCGGCACCTTGCTTGTGCGGCTTGAATTACTAAGTCTACTTCGTCGCCGAATTCTATTTCTAACGTTTCGCCCACCGTGTATGTTTGGTAGTTTTTACTTCTCTTTATTTCCACATATACTTCTTTAGTTTTCATTTTTTGCACCTTTCATATTTTTCATTAAAAGTTTTAACTTCTAATTCTCGTTGTTCATCTTCATCATCTTTATAATTCTTTTTTATCCTTTTAAGGTCTGCGACGTAACATTCCTGTTGAAATCCACACTTAATACAATGTGCGTTTTTCAAAAACTCTCCTATTGTTTCATAGCAATAACAGGGTTTATACTTGTTATTTCCACTTACACTTGGTCCTTTATTTTCTCTACTCATTTTTTTTACTTCGATACTGTTATTAAACTATTTGGGTATTCTTTGCACGCATTTAATACTTCTTCAACGAATGGTATGAAGTGTTCGTACAGCCCCCAACCATTGGATGCATTAAATTTTTTGAAATATTCGGGGTTATTTTTTAATAATTTCAACCCATTTTCTAATATTTTAATTATTTCTCCGGCTTTTTCGTACCCGTTTTCGTTTGGTTGCCATAATGCTTTATAAATACCTGCTTTGTCTGCCATTTTGTTTAAGTTATGGGTTATATTAATCCAAAAAACTTCTATTTTGTGTCCATCTTCTTCATATTTTAACCAAAAATCTAAACTCATTTTATATCACCTTTCCATATTTTACTACTAATTTTTTTCCATCGGCTTTTTGGCACCAGTGTTTTTCACATAGCCAAGTTCCTAAGTAACATATTTCTTCTTCTGTTCGGCAACCGTTAACTTCGCAAGTCATTTTTTACCTCTATATTTGCCACTATACCTATTTCGTTGAATAGTTTTAGTATTTTCTCGGCTATTTGTTGGTAGTCGAACTTATCACATTTCTTGCCTACCACTCCGAATGGTGTTATCACGCTGTTTCTCATTGCTTCGGTTATTTCTATTATAAATTTCATTCTTCTTCCTCCGATTCATCGCCTGTTAGTGGAACACAAACTGTGCCCCAACCATTTTTTATCCCAAACCTTTGTCTAAGTGCCCGTTTTAAAAGTATTGATTTCATTTTTTCACCCCAACAAATATTTTATTGGCAAAAAACCATATTTTAACAATATTAAAACAATTATGATAGTTATTAATTGGTTTTTAAATTTCATTAGTCACACCTATTATAATATAGCTGTTTGCTAAATTCATCCAAATCATCACAATACCTATCGAGAAAATCTGGGGTTTCATCATCCAACGGTTGGTCTTCTGGTGGAAAACTATTAATAAACTTTTCAACAATAAAACCGTTGTTGTCTTCAATCCATATCCGCATTGGTTCTTCCCGCATTTCTTGCAAGTATTCCAACCTTAACTCTTCTTTATGTTCTTCATCCATTTTTCATCACCTTCAACGTATAAATCGCTTATGTTTAGTTGTGTGCAAAAACACTTGTTCTTCCAAATGTATTCGCCGCATTTTTTGCAAATTTTGTTTTTCATAATACTATATTTATTAGCTAGTATATAAAACTTTCGATTATGAATATATATATTTGTATACTAGAGTATATAAATATTTAAATACTAGTTATATTTATTAACATTAAAATGGATTTAAAAGAGCTCTTACAACAAAAAACCAAGAGTAGCCCTTGGTATTATCGAAGTATTAGAAAAATAACAACTTCTAACTATGGTGTTACTATACCAACTAATATAGCATACCAATTTTTAGATGTGAAAATGACTATTAAAAGTAGTGGTAATAGTATTATTCTTACTAAAAGCGGAGCGGGTGATTAAACTGGATAAAGATAAAAAGATTAAGATACTAATAATGAGCGACAGTCCGCTAACTTGTACGGGATTTGCCACAATTTCTAGAAACATAGCCAATAAACTACCAAAAGACAAGTTTATTGTGGAATACATTGGGCACAATTATTTGGGTCAAACACTTCTTCCCGGAACAACTTTTGAAGATGGCACAAAACTTGATTTCACTCTTCACGGTGCTGGTATGCAACATTATTGTGCTGACGTGATAGAACCATTGCTTAAAAAGTTGAAGCCAGATATTTATTTTTGTTTGCTCGATTCATTCATGCTTATGCAAGCAGGTTATTTAAATAAAGACCTTTCACCGGGTATAACAATCATGTATTTTCCGAGTGATGGGGGCGGAAACTTACCAAGTGGTTGCGAGAATATTCTTAAAAAGTTTCACGTTTCAGTAGCAATGGCTCGTTACGGGCAACGACAAGCGAAAGACGTCCATGGGTTGAACACTTTGTACATTCCTCACGCCGTTGATACTAAAATATACTTTCCTCTTTCAAAAGAGGAAAAAGAGAAGTTAAAGGCAAAATATGGGTTGAGTGGTAAATTCGTCGTTGGAGTTGTTGCTCGTAATCAAGGTCGTAAAATGTTAGATAGAACGTTTAAAGCGTTTTATCGTTTTGCAAAAGATAAGGATGATGTAATATTGTATCTCCACTGCGACCCCAATGATGCAGCCCAAGTCTTTAATATGTCACAACTTATTAATCGTTATGGTTTAAATAATAAAGTTGTATTTACAGGTATGACTTTTTTCAACGGCTTCGATTATAAACAAATGAATGAAGTTTACAATGTTATGGATATATTTTTTTTGAGCAGCTCGGGAGAAGGCTGGGGCGTACCTTTGATTGAGTGTCAAGCTTGTAAAGTTCCACCGGTGGCTACTGATTACACGACGACGCACCAGATTTTGGAAGAGGATGGTAAGAGCGGTTTAAAAGTTAAACTTGCAGGTGTTCCAGAAGCCCCTTATAGTAAGCAAGACGTTATTAACCAGCACGAATTAGACTTGGCTCTTGACAACGGGACCATCACTGGCAGTTGGACTGTTGAGCGTGGTATCATGGATGTTCAACACGCCGCCGACCAAATCCAATTATTATATGATAATCCTAGTTTGCGAAAGCAACTTGGTGAGGTTGGTTTTGCTAAGGTTCACAGGTTGTACTCTTGGAAGGTTGTTATGAAGAGTTGGATTGAATTATTTGAGAAGTTGGTGAATAAAAAATGAATGATTTATATAGATTTGGTGAAAGTATGAAATTGGAAGAGTGGAGTATTAAAAACTGTTGGATTTGCGGTGAACCATTCATTATTAAAACAAATTTAAAAACCCGCAAGATATTAACCCCTTGTTTTCATAGTTACATTCACAAACACCACTTTATGGGTTGGAGTTACCAATTATTAAAAGATAGAAATTTTAAAGTGAAGTTTAAAAACGCTTTTTGGAAAGTAATTGCTTTTACAAAAGTTCAAAGGTGGATTATTTATGGTGTTTGGAAATTATTTTTTGGTTGGCAAATGTTAGAATATTGGGAGTGTGACAATTGTAATAATAGTAAAGGTGATTAAATATGAAAAAAGAAATAGAAATTATTGAACAATGCAGATGTGAAGAAGCCATTTATGGTTATTATCCAGAAGGCAACGAAGATAATAATATGGTTAGAGTAAATTTTAAAAGGTGGTATTTAGACGACGAAGAACCTTATTATTGGGGTGAATGGTGTGTTGATGTAACAGATATAGACCCACTTCCAGATATTATTAATGGAGAATATATTGATTTTTTAAAATTGTGTTTTGAGGATTTAAAGAAAACAAGAAAATGATTAAAATAGTTAATCCAATAATAAATTATGATTTGAAAGTGATAGATAATATTTTGAAATCCAAAAATGTTACTAATGGATTATGGGTTAAGAAATTAGAAGATAAAATTTGTAAAATTCACAATGTTAAATATGCGGTAGCTACCAACAGTGGCACTTCAGCATTTTTGTTGTTATTCAACAGTTTACCTTTTAAACCTAAAAAAGTTGTAATGCCAAGTTTCACGTGGGGCAGTATTAAAGAGGCTGTTAAGTGGCTTGGTGTAAAAGTTGAATGGGTTGATATTGATTTTCAAGATTGGTTAGCCGTTTTTGGTAAATATAGACCATTTTTGAATAGTAAAACTTTGTTCGTGCCAACTTATACTTTTGGGAACTTTATGAGTTTAAATGAAAATTCCAAAGATTTCAATTTCATTTTTGACGCCGCTCATTGTGTTGGTAATCCTTATGTTAATGGTCAGGGTTTTGGTAGTTTTTTCAGTTTTAGTCCTGCAAAGGCAACCACTGGTATTGAGGGTGGTATGGTAATTACTAATGATGAAAGTGTTTATTATAAAGCTTTAGAACTTCGAACCGTTATGGGTCGTATGAGTGAAATCAACGCTTATATTGCTTTTCAAAACTTAAAAACTTATGATAAAAGAATTAGTGTTAAGGAGAAAATTTATAATTTGTATAAGGAAGAATTAAAAGATTTTGGTATTATGCAAAAAATTGGTGTGAGTAATTATAATGAGTTGGGTTTCGTATTTGATGACTTGTTTGATTGTTCTCTTGTAAAAACCGTTTTAATAACATTTATGGATATTCGTTGTCGTTATGATTGTGATGAAGCACCTGATTGCAGTGTTAGTCGTGATATTCGTGAACACATCTTGATGTTGCCCGGCAATAGTTTGCGAGAAGCTAAAATTGTTATTAAAAAGATTAAGGGGGTGTTGAAATGAGAATTCTTGTAACTGGTAACCGTGGTCTTATTGGTAGTAAGATTTGTGAGAAACTCAAATTATTACACGAAGTAGTTGGCGTTGATAAAGACAATTTTGTAGAATGTTTATATAATTTTTATGGTGAGCCATTCGATTTAATAATTCATTGTGGAGCAAATTGTATCATTAGAAATATTATTAAAAATCCAAGTTTAGTAATGGAAAATATTGATTCAACTTTTTTAGTTATGGAGTTTGCAAGAAGAACTGGTTGTAAAAAAGTAATATTATTTAGTAGTAGCCGAGTAGAACACAAAGAAGAAAACCCCTATACTACTGGTAAAAAGTTTGTTGAAAACATTGCTGAAGCATACAAACAATGTTATGGTATTGACTACTTAATTATTAGACCTGAAACTGTTTGGGGACCAAATGATAATCTTAAACGTGTAATTCCAAAGTGGATTAAAGCAGCATTAAATAATGAGAAAATAATTGTTTATGGGAACAAATATAAGACGTTGCCACCAATACACGTGGATGATTTCACAGATTACTTTATGGTTTATTTCAACACTTTCAACAATTTTAAAAATAAGATTATTAAGATTACAGGTAAAGAATTATTAGTTACGAAAATAATTGATTTGATTAAAAAATATACGAGTAGTAAGAGTAAAGTAGTTTTTAAAAATGTAGAGTTATCTCAACCGCAAAGGCAAAGTTCTACAAACGCCGACGTTTTATGCATATCAAATAATTTTGAAAATAGATTAAAGGAAGTTTTAAAATGACGAAGAAAAAATATAATATTAAGTGGTGGAGTGATTATTTAGACGCCGATATTTTGAAGCGTGAAAAAATGATTAGCAAATTGCCTTTTGTTAAAACTATTATTCCTCTTTGTAATAGTGATATGATTTTAAAACATAAAGAGCACACTATTAAATTAATGTTGCAAAGTTTTTTCGATGATTGTATTGATGAGATGGAGTTGAGATTAGAATAATGAAAGTTTTAATTTTTGGTGACAGAGGATATTTGGGAACTGAACTTTCAAAGTATTTAAAACTTAAAAAACACGATGTTACAGGTTTTGATTTGAAAGAAGGATTTGATATTCGTAAGAAAGAACATTTTAAGTGGTTAAGTAAAGAGTTTAATTATGCAATTCACTTGGCTGGAATTGTTGGCGACCCAAACTGTGATAGAGATATCAATAATGCTTACAAGACTAATGTTGAAGGCACTCGTAATGTGGTAAAGTTTTGTAAAGACAATGATATTCCTTTGATTTTTGCTAGTAGTTGTAGTGTTTATGGTTTTATCAAAAGTAATGAGTTGCAAGACGAAAATAGTGAGTTGCACCCCGTTAGTTTTTACGCTTACACAAAAGTTGCTGGTGAAGAAGATATTAAGAAGGAACTTAACAATTATTTAATTCTTCGATTCGGTACTTTATTTGGTTGGAGCGATTCTATGCGTTATGATTTAGTAATTAACAATTTAATTAAGCAGGGTTTAAATGGTGAAAGATTAGTTATTTATGGTGGGGAACAAATGAGACCTTTTATTCACATTTACGATGTTTGTCGGGCTATAAGTATTTGTTTGGATGAAAAGTTGTTGGGTAAAACTTTTAATCTTGTAAATTTTAATATGAAACTTAAAAATTTGGGTGCAAAGATTAGTGATGAGGTTAATTGCGAATTATTCGTTGATACTAAGATTCAAGACCATCGCAGTTATAATGTTAGTGGGCAAAAGTTTTATGAATATTTTGAACCACTATATTATATTAATGATGCTATTGATGAAATTTATAAGAATGAGGTTTCACAATGATTAATTATAATCTTGGTTGTGGAGAAGAAATAATAGATGGCTACATAAACATTGATAATGCTAATTTGAAAAAAATTAAAGGTAAATATGTTAGGGGCGACATAACAACTTTTAATTATGAATTTGCAGATTTATTCTTATTAGACAATGTTATAGAACACTTCTCTTTTGAAGATGTTAGTAAATTATTAATACGATTAAAAAGTTTTTTGAAACCAGATGGTAAAATAATAATTGTAGTTCCAGATTTTAAATATGTTACAGAGGTTATTTGTAAGTTGTCGCCCGACACTTTATTTAGTGGTAATGTTTGGGCTAAGTATTGTTTATTAGGAACACAGGATAAAATTGAGGATTATCATAGGAGTTTTTACACTCCACAAATATTATCGTATATTTGTACTAATATAGGATTTAAAATATTGTCTTTCAACACTTTTGTTTATAAAAAACATGGTGGTTATCATTTAAAAATAATTTTGGGGCATAACAATGTATAGAGGAAGTAACACTGAAGAAGGAAAATTTTATCATAGAAATTTTTACGGCGATGAACCATTTCAACGATTAGATAGTGATAAGAGGGCTAGAGCTATAAGTGATAATTATGATTTAAATAACAAAATAATTTTAGACCTTGGCTGTAACATTGGTTTCTTTTCAATGTTTGCAAATAAAGTTGGTGCCAAAAAAGTTATAGGAGTTGATTATGATAAAGAATCTATAAAGTTTGCTAATAAGGTTAAGAAAGATAATAAACTTATCAATATTAATTTTTTAGGTAAAGAGATTAACACTTTAGAACTTGAAAGGATTGGTAAAGTTGATTGCACTTTTGCACTAGCGATTTTGCCTTGGATTATGCACCAGACTAGTAGAGAAGAGATGGAAGAAGTAATTAATTGGATGGGTGAAAATAGTAATGTTAACTTTATAGAAATTCAATACGCTGGTGAGCCGGGTGAATTAAATTGGATTCATAATGATGAAGAGTGCCGAGTTTATCTTAGGAAGTGGTTTAAATATGTTTATAAAGTTATCAAAGTTACTGGTTGGGGACCACGCACGGTTTGGAAGTGTTGTAATGATGTTGGTGAGTGGAAAGAGATTTATCGTAATAGTAAAACTATTTGTTCTATAAGTAGTAATTGTTTTTTTAAAAAAGAGAAAAGTAATGAAAACTTCACTTTTGATAATGAAGTTAAATATTTAAGCCGAGTTAGTGATGAGTGTTATTTCCCAATTATATTAGAATTCACTGATAACACACTATTATTAAGTGGTTTTAACGCTGTTAACTTAGAAACTTTGGTTTATGAAAAACATTTAATTCCAGAACCCAATGGTTTAAGTAGAATTTTATTTCAACTAATTGGTTGTTTAGAAGACCATAATGTGAAACACCAAGATATTAATTTTGAAAACATTTTAATTAGTCCACAGGGAACATTATTTTTAGTGGATTTTGAATGTGCAACTAATTTAAACGGTTCTTTAAACAACTTCGTTTTTGATGATATTAAAAGGGTTGATAATGTTGTGATGGCTAAGAAAGTTATTGATACTGTCACTCGGGCTCAGAAATTTTATGGGAGTGATAATAGTGATTAAAAATGTTTTGTTAGACCTCGATTTCACACTTCATAATGGTGGAGTGTTATACCCTGACACTATTAGTTTTTTAAAGTTTTTGAGATTGCAAGGTTACAAAATCGGCGTTTTAACAGTTGGTGATAACACTAGTCAAAACTTGGTAGTTGACCATCTTGGATTGCGAGAACTAATTGATTTCGTTTGGACTTGCAACTTAAAAGATATGGATGTTTACCACAAAATTTTTAAGAGTTTTGGAATGTCCCCCAATGAAACCATTGTTATTGGTGATAATGAAGAGTACGATTTTAAAAGTGCTAATAATATGGGAGTCTTAACTATTAAAGTTAATCGTGGACCATTCAAAGATGTTCGGTTGCACGGGAGTTATTGTGCTTCTATGGAAGTTAATAGTTTTGAAGAATTAGAAAAGTTGTTTATTCCAAAAAAAGTTTTACTCGTGCCTTATCGTAATAGTATTGTTTCAACGGCTGAGAACGTTTTAAAACATTATCCTTTTATAAAACTTTTTAAGGGTTTAAAAACTAATCCTTTGGGTTATTATGATTGTGTATTGCCGCTTTCAAATGATATTTTGGAGACTTTTAGTTTGTTAAATGTTGGTAACATAGTTGTTAGTCCAACATACACTATTAAGTGTTGTGTTGATAAGAAGAAATTTGAAGGGGTTTTTGGTGGTGAAAGTTTTTATCCAATCGCTGTTAAAGGCAAAAATGCCGTTTTTAAACCCGTGGTTGGTAGTGGTAGTAAAGGAGTATTATTTGAAGTTTATAATAAAGGTAAAAAGGGTTTTATAGTTCAAAAATTTATTAGTGGCGAAGAATTAACCGTTGATTGCTTGTTTAAAAGTGGTGAATTAATGAACTTTGCTGTTAGGGAACGCAACGAGGTTTGGAATGGTATTTCAACACTTAACATTTTTAAACCGCAATATAAGAAGGATTTGAAACCTTTACTTGATATTATTTGTAAGAAACTAGTTTTTGATGGCCCTGTTAATATTCAATTTATTAAAGACGATAAGGGTAAGTTTTGGCTTACCGAAATTAATCCGAGGACTTGTAGTAATATGTGTTATGGTGGTTCCAAAAACTTTATTTTAAATGCTGTGTTGCAGTGTGTTGGTAAGAATTGTGATTATAGTGAGATTAAAACTAATATGGTTGATAGATGGTTGTCGTGGTCAGAGTATTGAAAAATGAAAAATGTTAAAGAAGATAATGTTTATTATAAAAGAAGACATATTTTTAGAGAATTTAATTATATACAATTTAGAAAAATGTTTAAATTACAAGTGGATGAATTATTTTTAAACGCTTATTATGATAAAGGTAATAATAAACTAGTAGTTGAAAGTATTTGTGATTATGATAAAGTTAAAGGAGATATTTGGAAATGAATAAAAATATAACAATAGATGAAAAAATATTTATTCCAACAACAATAGAAATATACATAAACAATAAGTGGTATATTAGATTATGGAGAATGATTAGTAATCCTTTTACTTATTTATTCAAGGGGAAATGGAGATTGTAAAATGAAATTAAACGTGGCATTACATATTGGAAATGAGAGAGAATACATTAATGAGTGCTTGGCACAAGTAGAAAAGTTTGCCGACCAAATAATAGTGGTTATAGACACTGCAAGTAGTGATGGTACAAAGCAAATCTTGAAAGATAAAGCCGAAAAAGATAAAAGGTACAAGTTGTATTATAGAAAGTATGATGGTACACCACAAAAACAATATACTTTGAAGAAGTGTCCAAAAGATGAATTTGTAATTTTCCTTGATGGGGATGAAGTATTAACTGATAATTGTGAATTATTAAAAGATTTAGTAAAACAAGCCGATGAAGACGGAGTTGATAGTATAGATATTCGAGGACACCACTTCATTCACAACTTAACAAGTGAAGATGCACAGTTCCCAGAAGATTACTGGCACGCAAGACTATTCAAGAATAATGGGAAAATAAAGTTTGAAGGCAAAAACCACGCTATAACGGTTGGGTTTAAAAAATCAGCAAGGACAGATTTGGTTAGAATATTACACATGGGATATGTTAAGAACTTAAACAAAATAGTTGATAGATACAAAGAAAATATTAGTTATGGTTACCAAATTCACAGCCCACAATACTTAGAAAGTTGGAAGAATGGACACGTACTTGGCGGATTTCCAATTAGACCAGCACCTGTTAAACTACTTCCAAAAGTGTTGGTAGAAAAGTTTTATCTTGAAGACCTTGATGAAATATTATACTTTAATAATAGGCAAAAATTAGAAGTTAAGCATTTTTTGGATGCCGCAGCTATCTACCAATTGTTTAATCCTAAGAAAGTATTGTTTCACGGGGCGGGTTTTGGTCAGCGGGCTTATGCGTTATCAACTTATCCTTGTGAGGTAATTGCTTACGAGAAGAGTTTTTACGCTGTTAGGAATAGTGCTGCGAGAGGTTTATTAAAACAGGGCAGTATTACCAAAATTAATGCTCCTAATAACTTTTTTGATTTAGTGGTTGCTTATGATGTTTTGGAACACTTAACAGATGAAGAATTAAATAAGGCACTGTTAGAGTTAGTTAGGGTTTCAAGTAAATACGTTTTGATTAGTGTGCCTTTTATTGGTAGTTCTGATTTAGAAAGTGATAAAACACACATTCAAAAACATACAAAGTTGGAGTGGATTAAAAAGTTGCAAGGTGCGGAATTAACAATTTTAGAAACACCAAGAGCATTTCCTTATAGTGGACAAGTATTGATAGGTGAGAAGAAAAATGTATGAAAATAAAATAGAAGAAGCAAAAGAGATAATGGATATGGGTTTAACAATAATGTTAGATATGACACCAAAGTTAGCACAATTTTCAAAAAGATATTATGATGAATTGTTAAAGATTGGATTTAATGAGCAACAAG
>Ga0180007_10006139_pt1 | contig 11836 bp, 10 predicted proteins | sample MM_PC_MetaG_FD_121122 | JGI IMG/M metagenome (GOLD analysis project Ga0180007, IMG submission 121122) | Groundwater microbial communities from the Aspo Hard Rock Laboratory (HRL) deep subsurface site, Sweden - MM_PC_MetaG | ecosystem: Environmental > Aquatic > Deep subsurface > Groundwater...
CAATATAATCAGGATTTGAATCTGTAAAAGTGACAATTCTGTTATAAACTCCGGACTCGACTGAATTCCACATGACCCACCCAATCCCGGACTGCGCATAAATTTGTGAGTCAAAAGTGCCATCCGAATCGGTATCTATTTCGTACAAATCAAGATTTCCGGTATTCACAGCATCAACCGTCACCAATTGCCATTCAAAAGGATTATTCACAAAATCTCTGTTCAGAGCAAAATTCACCCCCACTCTAAACGACTGAGCCCCCGGCAAAGTACACCCCGAAACGCTTGTAACCCCCAATTTATTCCAACAACTCGCGGGATTGGACGAAAACCTCAAATAATTGGTATCACGAATATTTTTAACCGCCTCAATACCCTCCAAGGCCAAATTAAGCGCCACCAACTTTGAGCCAATCACATTATTGGTCATTATGCTGGATCTGATAAGAGACGTAGAACCCGCAACAGCCAAAGTAATAATTGTAACAGCAATAATTGTTTCAATTAGAGACTCTGCTCTTGCTTTTAATAGGCGCGGTTTTTTCATGTGAATATCATAACGCTGCACCGAAAAAAATTCTATGTTAAAATACATTCATGAAATTTAAAAATCTCCACGCCGCCGCCTTTACCCTGGTTGAATTACTGATTGTAATTACCCTTCTGGCCATTATGTCCGCCGGAATTTTGGTAAATTTCAATGCGGGCCAAGACAAAGCAAAATTCAAGGACCACCAAACAAACATTATCAACATGTTCCAACAAGCCCGCGCTTATGCCATGTCAAACCGCACCATCAATGACGTTGAAGTTGAATATTATTACGTAGAAATCAACGAGCTGGCAATTTACATATACGGAAAAGACGTAAACGGCCTCCTTACTGAAATTAAAGATTTTCAATTCGAAGGCACAATCTACCCTGACAATGAATTTTTTGTTTACTATTTCCCACCAAACGCCAAAGCTTGTTTCAACGCCGACTGCACAAGCGGCGTAGCCACAAAAACCTTTACGCTCCACTCCACAAACACAGACTACACACAAACAATCTCAATAGACCGCTTAAGCGGCTTCCCGGAACTAACCGGTGGCGAAATATAAAAGAACTTAGAAAAGATATATTTATTTCGCAGCGTAACTGTCCCGAATAAAAAATGGAAGTTCATGAACTTTCATTTTTTAATTCCTACTGCGTAATAAATATATCTTTTCTACTTCACCACAAAGCCAATAATCCTTCCCGGCACGAAGACTTCTTTAACAACTTCGCCCTCTTCCAAATACTTGCTAACGTTCTCAAGCTCCCTAGCCGACTTAATAGCCTCCGCCTCTGAAATATTCTTAAATAGCTCCACAGTCGCCCTCAATTTGCCATTCACTTGAACCGCATACGTAACTTTATCTTCAACCAACATAGCCGGATCAGCTTGTGGCCATTCTTCTAAAAATACACTCTCTTTATGTCCAAGCATCTCCCAAACTTCTTCAGCCAAATGCGGAGCTAGCGGAGCCAAAGCCTTAACCAGCATTTCTTTTTGCTTCAAACTTGTTCCACGCTTAAGTCCTTCATTTGTAAACTCCATCAAAGCAGCAATTGCTTTATTAAAGTGCATTTTCTCCATTGCATCACCAACTTGAAAAATTGCTTTATGCAAAAACAAATCAACGCCTTCACCACCACCATCCCGCTGCATCATCCTAAAAAATCTATCAACAAATCTGGAAACCCCCATAATCCCTCTGTCATTCCAATCACCACCTTCGGTAAAAGGACCCATAAACATTAAATACATCCTGAAAACATCAGACCCAAACTCAGAAACAAACTCATCCGGACTAACCACATTTCCCTTAGACTTACTCATTTTAGCGCCATCTTTTGTAACCATCCCTTGGTGAACCAAGCGTTTAAAAGGTTCCTCTGTTTCCACATACCCCAAATCATGCATCACTTTGTGAATAAACCTGGCATATAAAAGGTGCATACAAGCATGCTCCGGTCCTCCAATATACATATCTACGGGCATCCACTTATCAACTCGCTCTTTATCCCAGGCCGCCTCAGTATTCGTCGCATCCGGATACCTTAAAAAATACCAACTACTACACACAAATGTGTCCATTGTATCCACTTCACGTTTAGCCGGTCCGCTACATTTTGGGCAACTCGTATTCACAAATTCATCAGAAGTAGCAAGCGGCGACTTACCTTTAGGCACATATTCTTCAATATGCGGATGCACAACCGGCAAATCTTCCTCCGGAACCGGCACCTCTCCACATTTTTCACAATAAATAATTGGAATTGGCGCCCCCCAATACCTCTGCCTGGAAATCAACCAGTCCCTAAGCCTATAATTCACCACCCGCTTACCCCATCCCTCAATTTCCATTTGCTGACACATTTTTTCCAATGCATCCAAACTTTTCATTCCCGTATAAGGTCCGCTGGCAACCATTATTCCGTGATCATGTAAACTCTCTTTCCATTCCTTTACATCATCCTCATACTGATCTCCCTCTTTTTCAACAATAACCTGCGGCGTTCTAAGCCCCATAATTTTAGCGAACTCAAAATCTCTTTCATCATGCGCCGGCGTACCCATTAACGCCCCGGTTCCATACATAAGTACAAAATCCGCAACAAAAATTGGCATTTTCTCACCGGTCATTGGATTGATTGCATGCATTCCGGTTCTAATCCCGGTTTTCTCTTTATCTTCCATTTGCCTTTCCAATTCACTCTTCTTTTTGGCTTCATTCACATACTTTTGCACCTCATCACGTTTTTCATCCGACACATAAGTCATTAAATCAGGATGCTCAGGAGCAATCGCCACAAAAGTGGTTCCGTAAATTGTGTCAAAACGCGTCGTAAAAATGCGAATTTTGAGCTCATCCACTTCAGCAATCCTAAAGTCAGCTTCACATCCCTCACTCCTTCCAATCCAGTTTTTCTGCATCAAAATAGTCCTTTCCGGCCATTCAATGTCCTTATATTCAAGCAATTTCTCCGCATAATCCGTAATCTTAAAAAACCACTGTGTTAAATTCTTCTGTAAAACCTCATTCTTACACCTTTCACAATGACCATCCTCAACCTGTTCGTTCGCCAAAACAGTCATACAACTTGTACACCAGTTAACCGGCGCTTCTTTCCTGTAAGCCAAGCCTTTTTCATATAATTTCAAGAAAACCCACTGTGTCCACTTATAATACTCTGGCGAACTCGTTTCCAGATTCAAATCAAGGTCATACATACCTCCCATTGCTCTAATCTGTTCCTTCATTTTATCAATATTCGTTCTTGTTGTTTCTGCGGGATGAACACCTGTTTTAATTGCATAATTTTCTGCTGGCAGACCAAAAGAATCGAATCCCATTGGCTGAAACACTTCATACCCCTGCATTTTCATAAAGCGTCCCCAAGTATCCACAGGGCCATAATTATACCAGTGCCCAATATGCAAATTTGCCCCGCTAGGGTAGGGGAACATAGTCAAATTATAATACTTTACTTTGCTTGGATTTTCTAAATTCGCCCTAAAAACGCCACTTTCTTGCCATTTGGCTTGCCATTTCGCTTCAATCTGTTGAGGGTCATATTTTATCATGGGCACCGCGTATGATACTCCTTTTATTGTGCCCCAATCAACATTTTAGTTTCTCCCTCAGGTGTAGCCATAAGCATGTCCGTTTTCACGGAACCGTTCACATGTTCAATCATTGCGTTTTCCATGGTTACAAAATTATCACCAAACACAAGCAGCCCAACAGACATTGTTACTATAAACAACGCACAAGCGACAATGAGGACCTTCATACGTGGGCTCAAACTTGCGAATGCATCCATTTTTATATTTATAAAATTAAATCAGGCTATTATAACATCAAACCAGGCCGAGGTCAAGAGTAAAAAGTCAAAAAATGGCGTTGTTGAGCCAAAAACAACACTTTTTATGTAACAAATCATTGATTTTGCAGTTTATTTATGTACAATTCAAAACCAAATTAACCTGAAAATGAAAACAATAGACGAATCATTATTTGATGCCCCATTGCCGGGCCTAAATAGGCAAAATGCAACTCCTGAACCTGTAAAAAGGGTTAAAACACCGCTTCAAAAACAAGCAAATTTTGTCACAAATCAAAATGATCAAGCCTTTGATGCGCCTGATCCGTTAAATATTAAATTATCTCAAGGTAAAAACCCGGATGAACTTAGAAATGAAACAAAAAAACAACTGAATGACATATTGGAACCTCTAAATATTGAGTTAGTATGCCCGGACATTTTTGACACCCCAACACCTCAAATTAACAAAAACACTTCTCCGGTTGCACCTATTCGTGTAGCTGAACCAGAGCCAAAACCAGAGCTCACGAAACTAAACGTAGACATTTTCGACACTCCAACACCTCAAATTAGGGTTAAATCTAATGCGCCAAAAGAAGCTGCTAAAATCAACATACCGCCAACCCCAACCTTAATCCCAACCCCAATCCCAACTCCAACCCCAACTCCTAAAACCACACCAAAACCAAAAAAATCAGGAGGTTTTTTTGGCAGATTGGGCCGATTCGTTCAAGATGTGACAGATGGCATCTCAAATTCAATGGATAAATTGGCAAATCAAGGGCGAAAGATGGCAAAAATTGGACTTGTTGCTGCATTATCAGTAGCTCCAGGATCGTCTGAAAACCAAACCAACGCAGATTTATCACAACCAAATTATGACACGGAACAAGCATCACAAGAAAAAATAATGATACTTACAAACATGACCCAATCACCAGCTACAAAACCTTCCAGTACACCGGATCGACCCTTAAGAGCTTCAGACATTCATAAATGGCCGGGAAACCCATTAGCGGAAGAGTATGCAAAACAGCTAAAAGAAAAATACGAATCGCAATCTGATTTGCGTCTACCGGACCTAAGCAAAATGGAAATACCTGAAATTGTTATTGACGCAAAAGTTCATCAGGGGAAAGGAATTATTCAAATTCTTGAGGAAGCTTCACCTGAATTACATTCAATTCTCTCAAATAATCCACAACTGAGAGAGATCATATATTACCAAATTTTCACTAAGTCGCGCGCTATTGACCCCAGTGCTGACGTAAATCTGTTACTCCCAGGTTGGAAGATATCAGTTGAAGACGGCCGAATGATTCTTTGGACGGTCCAACGGACCCATCAAACACGTTTGGACATACCACTTTTGCCTAGAAAGAAAGCCTAAGTCTATTCTTGCAAAAAGCATTAATTTATGATATAATAATCTGATGCTAATTTAGGATAAATGAACCTGATTTTAACCATTCTCCATTCCGTCCCTTTCTTCCAAACCCTAACTGACGAAGAAAACCACGAAATAATTGAACACATTACTGAGCAATTTTACCCTGCAAATTACAAATTGTTCAGCAAAGGGGATATGGGTGATGCAATGTATATTATTAAATCAGGTATGGTTAAAGTTTTTGATGGTGAAAAGGAAATTGCATCCCTTGGTGATGAAGAATTTTTTGGGGAAATGTCATTAATTGAATCTGTCCCCAGAAATGCAACAGTCGAAACATTATCAGATTGTGAAATCTTTGTTTTGAAAAGGGAAGATTTCAACAAATTACTTGAAAAAAACCCTGAAATCGCTCAAAAAGTAAAGGCCGCTTACGCCGCTCGAAAGGCGGAAAATGAAAAATAATCAAGCCAATGATTGCAACCCTATATCTACTTATAGCTCATCTACTTGCGGATTTTGTTCTACAATCAAACAAATTGTTAAAGGAGAAAGAAAAATCCGTCCAGGGGCACATGAAGCACGGCCTAATTTTAGCAATCTGCACTCTAATTTTGCTTTTTCCATATTTAAGTAATCCTTTTACATGGGCAATGATTGCTACACTTAGCCTTACTCATATTTTGCAAGACTACGCAAAAGTACAATTTGAAAAAAAGCACAATAAAAGAAACAAAACTTGGCCATTTTTTCTTGATCAGACACTACATTTGGTGCTGATTCTGATTTTGGGTTCTCAGCTTGGAAATTTTGAAACAATGCAACTTTCGCCAAATATTGAGTCACTCTATTTCAACAACAATGTTGTGCTGGGTATAACGCTTCTAATTCTGGTTTCCTTCACTTTTGACATTGTAATTTTTCAATATAGAAAGAGAAAACATCACCATCTCAAATATCATCGCCATTACAAAGACATTTCAGAGCGATTTCTGACATTTCTGATATTTTATTTGATATTTCTAGGATTCCTCGGGGTCGGGAATATTATGTGAGTCAGCGGCCTCTTTTGCAGTTAATTCCAGGAAAGTAAAGGTCCAAACTCCCATTGCAAAGACATGAAATATCCCAACAAAGTAAGAGGTGAAATAAAGAGCAACCAGACCAATAATTGCACCCACAATAACTCCCAAAATTGCAAGGGTGAAACTAGCGAACAAAACAATTGGCGCAATTATTAAAAACGGAATCAAAAGTGCCACCAAAAGATTAATAACAATGCGAATTGTTATTATTGCCATCAAAAGCAACATAAACAAAATATGATGCCACTGCCGAATAACCAAACCGCTGCTCAGCAAAATGCTTTTGAAAACCGGTTTTTTGGCAAGCACAATATAATACTCAGTAAAGGTGAAAAGTAATGTCAAAATTAGCGCAACCACCAAAAAAATGACAAATATCCATCCAAAAACCAAAAAAGATTGCAGTCCAAAACTTCTAAAAATGAAAAAAGCCTCAGTTACAATACTCACCCAACTGAAAGTTTTGATCATCAAATGATACTCAAAAAGCTGCAAAAATGAAGTCATGCCGTAACTGACGCCATCCGCCATAGAAACCTGTTGTCCCTTCCTAATTCGCGCAATCAACTCAATCAAAGCCCCCTGCGTAAAAACTGGAAGCATCAAATAGAAAAGCCCAACAATTGCAATAATTACTATTGCAAAAACACCCACACCAGGATTTTCAGTCACAAAAGCAATCAATTTTTTAGCAATCAATGAAAAAGCGGAATCGGTATTTTCCGCCGCTTTCCGCACTACTGGGGAAGACCAGAACGCAAACACCTGATATGCCAAATATAATCCGGACACCAAAGTAGAAAGAATGGCAGGCGCAACCGCAAACCACCAGATCAAACGCTTGTTTTCTTGAGTAAGTGCCCAAGACTCTCTAATAATGGCGCGATATTTCATGCGGCCATTATGCCTTCAAAGGTATGCACGAACAATACTTTAATAGTTCCCACATTTGTAAACAGATCTCAAATTTCGAACGTATAACAGATTAAAAAACGCAAGTTCATGAACTTGCGTTTTTTAAATCCAGAGAGGAAATGGAGATCTGTTTACAAACAGTTTGCGCCAAGCCAACTTCTTAAGTAAAATTCCATTTGCGCTAATCCATCCACCAATGGCTCTTAAAGGGACACGCACTATCAAACAGGGCAAATTAAGCTGGGTTGACATACAAGACCCCCCGCTTAAGGTTCTTTTGAACTACAAAGAAAAGTACGGCTTTCACGAACTGGATATTGAAGACTGTTTGTCTGAAAATCAGCGCTCAAAAATTGATGAATATGAAGATTATCTTTTTATAATTCTCCATATTCCATTTTATGACAAACGTCGCCATAGGGTAGTGAGTGAAGAGGTGAATATTTTCATCAAAAACAACGTAATTGTCACAATTCATAACGGCGTATTAAAACCGCTTTTACAACTTTTTGAGGGAGCAAATGAGTCCAAAGCAGAAAGACAAAAAGTTATGGGGCACGGTTCAGGCTTCCTTCTATACGAAATAATAGACCAACTATATTCAAGTGGTTTCCCAATTTTAGATATCATGGAAAGAGACGTAAACAACCTGGAAAGAGACGTATTTTCAATGATGACCCAGCACGATATGCTTAAAGATATTCTGATGATTAAAAAGAATATCATTACTTTCCGCCGCATAATTGCACCGCAACGCGCTGTTATTGCACAACTTGAGCACAAAAACCAAAAATTCATGCTGGAAAGGCTGGAAATCTACTTTGACGACGTAGTGGATAAAATTGAAAAAATGTGGAACAACCTGGAAAACATGCGTGAAATCATTGAAACCCTTCATGAAACCAACGAAACTATCATTTCACACACCACAAATAACGTAATTAAAATTCTCACAATTTTTTCCGTAACCATGCTCCCTCTGACCTTTTTAACAGGTCTTTACGGAATGAATGTCCAGTTGCCTCTTGCGGAGAAGCAACATGTATTTTTGTTGATCACGGGAATAATGGTTACGGTGGTTATAAGCATGATTGGCTTTTTCAAATATAAGAGGTGGATTTAAATCCCCTTTACATTTTAAGCATAAATCAGTAAAATTTGTCCGCTTTGATTAGCTATAGTTTATTAACACAGCTCTTTTATGAAGCGAGATGAAAAGAAAAAATTAATTAAAAAATATGCCAAGCATGACGGTGATACTGGAAGCGCGGCTGTTCAGGCGGCTATTTTGACCGCCCGGATTAACGAACTTACCGAGCATCTAAAAACTCACAAGAAGGACAACCACTCCAGAATGGGTTTGATGAAGCTGGTCGGTAAGAGAAGAGGTCACCTCCAGTACCTTAAAAACAAGGACAAAGAAGGTTACGAGGAACTTACAAAGAAATTGAAAATTCGTTCATAAAAGGGCTTTTCCAGCCCTTTTTTTCGCCCTCGGCATCGGTGCCGGGCCACAAGTAATCTCTCGTAGAAAGGTCGTGATTGGGAGGGTACTTGAATCCTGAAACTGAGTAAGACCTGGGGTACTAATCCCTAACTCTTACTCTATTATGGATGTAAAAAATATATCAATGGAGTTGGCGGGCCGAACTCTAACTTTAGAAACCGGCCGCGTTGCACTCCAAGCTGATGGCGCAGTAACAATTCGCTTTGGTGACACAGTTGTTTTAAGTACGGTTGTAATGGCTGAAAAAGGCAATGCAGAAGCTGACTTTTTCCCATTAACCGTTGATTTTCAGGAACGTTATTACGCTTCTGGGAAAATCAAAGGCTCACGTTTCATCAAACGTGAAGGACGCCCTTCGGATGAGGCTACTCTAAAAGCTCGTCTTATTGACCGTCCAATTCGCCCAATGTTCCCAAAAGGCATTACAAATGAGGTTCAAGCAATCAACACAATTCTTTCAGCTGACCTTGAAAACAACCCCGGAATAATTGCCCTCACTGGAACTTCAATGGCCATGCTTTTAGCCGGTCTTCCTTTTGACGGGCCTATCGCCGGAGTCTCTATTGGTCTTGTGGACGGCGAACTTGTCGTTATGCCAACAGAAGAACAAATTCAAACCGGAAATATGGACCTAACCGTAGCCGGTACAATTGACGCAATCACAATGGTTGAAGCCGGAGCAAATGAAGTGGATGAAGAAACTTTCCTCCGCGCACTGGACCTGGCTCACAAAACCATCAAAGAAATTTGCGAATTCCAATTGAAATTCCGTGACATGTTTTCTCCGGAAAAGCGTGAATACACTGTTTCAAAATCTTCTGACGAAATGCTCGCAAAAGTTAAAGAAGCTATAACGGAAGAAGACTTTGCAAGAGTAAAAGGAATGAAAAAAAAGGAAGTCAAAGCAGCAATGCACGCCCTTCAAGACAAAGTTCTTCTTCATTTTCAAGCTGAAATTGAAGCGGGGGACTTAAGCGAAGGCGATGTTCTGAAAGCACTTCAAAAACTTGTTGATCTGGACGTTCGTGACCGCATTTTAACAAAAGGCCTCCGTTTGGACGGACGCGGACTGGATGACGTTCGCCCAATTTACGTTGAAATCGACCTTCTCCCGCGAACACATGGCTCCGCACTCTTCCAACGTGGAGAAACTCAAGCCCTCACAATCACAACTTTGGGAGGACCGGGCGCAGCTCAAATAATTGACACAATGGATGAAGACAAAGAGAAACGCTACATCCACTATTACAATTTTCCGCCTTATTCAACAGGTGAAATCAAAAGAGCCGGAAGCGTTTCAAGACGTGAAATCGGCCATGGATTTTTAGCGGAACGCGCCCTAAAACCAATGATCCCGCCAAAAGAAGAATTTCCGTACACAATGCTTTTGAATTCTGAAATCACGACTTGTAACGGCTCAAGCTCAATGGCGTCGGTCTGCGGCTCAACGCTTTCATTAATGGCAGCCGGAGTCCCAATCAAAAAACCGGTCGCGGGAATTGCAATGGGACTTGTCACTTCGGACCAATTTAAAGAAACAGGCCAAGGCGACTACAAGATACTCACGGACATTCAAGGCTTTGAAGATTTTGCCGGAGACATGGACTTCAAAGTCACCGGAACCGCAGACGGAATCACGGCCCTTCAAATGGACATAAAAGTAAAAGGAATCACAATCGAAATGATGCGTGAAGCACTTTCTAAAGCCAAAATCGGTCGCGCTTTCATTATGAGTGAAATGCTCAAAGTACTTCCTTCTTCTCGAACGGAAATGTCTGACTACGCACCTCGCATAACTTCAATGATGATAGACCCGGACTTCATCCGTGACGTAATAGGCAAGGGAGGCGAAACAATCCAAAAGATTTCCGCACAGTGTGAAGTTGAAATAGACATAGAACAAAACGGACTTGTCACAATAACATCCCAAAATCAAGAAGGCGCCAAAAAGGCGGAAGAATGGATCCACTCAATCACTTACGTGCCTCAGGCCGGAGACGAATTCGACGGCACTGTGGTAAATCTCCAAGATTTCGGTTGTTTTGTTGAGTTCTTACCCGGCAAAGATGGCCTTGTGCACATCTCTCGCCTCCGCCCTTACCGCGTCAACAACGTTGAAGATGTGGTCAAACTCGGAGACAAAGTGCGCGTAAAATTACTTGAAATTGACAAGCAAGGACGTTACAACTTATCTATGAAAGAGTTCTATCAAGATGAAAAGCCAAAAGGCCCGACAGGCCCACCGCTCGGCGGCGATCACGGCGACCCCGGCGACCCCGGACACGGACATGACGGCCCACACGCACATTAAAAAAACTTTTGAATTTCTGTGCAAAGCGCGAGCACTGCACAGAAATTCACCCCCTGCAGGTATCATATAATGGTTATTATATCGCCTTGCCAAGGCGGAAATACGGGTTCGATTCCCGTTACCTGCTCCAAACGGAATATTGCGAAATTTTTGCGGTCTGCGCCCACGGAAAACCCAATTCCACGGCGGCTTTTTGGCCGATGATATGGAAGTTCGAGCCAATTTTTTGCAAGAAGCTTCGCTTCTCTTCTAAATTTCCAGAATCAACGAAGTTGATGGCTTGGTGAGCCGACAAAATCCATTCTTTGAATAGTTCGAGCCAATGCAGTCCTCTTCCGCCGGATTCCTTGAAATTCTCTTTGATTTCAATTTTACGATTTAAAAGTTTTTTCTTGGTAGTCGTATATTCTTCATTGGTTATTGCTTGCTCAAGATAAGCATCCAATAATCGCATTTGTTTTTCTTTTATGTGTTTTAACTCTTTTTCACAATCACCGGCGGAAGAGGACGAAGCGGTCGAAGCCTCTTTGTAATCTTGTTCCCACTGCTTCATGAACTTCTGTTTCCAGTCATCACTCAAAGCAACTTTTTGAAAAAGCTCATTGAGTTGCCTAACAAGCTCTCGTTCCTCAACATACTTTTGACTGCAAACACGATTCTTTTTGGTGCAGCGGTAATAGATATAAGTGCGGCCGGATTTTTTAACTTTCTTTTCAGATGTTATCGAACGGCCGCACTCTCCACATGTGAAGATTCCACGAAAAGCAAA
>Ga0180007_10006140_pt1 | contig 11835 bp, 17 predicted proteins | sample MM_PC_MetaG_FD_121122 | JGI IMG/M metagenome (GOLD analysis project Ga0180007, IMG submission 121122) | Groundwater microbial communities from the Aspo Hard Rock Laboratory (HRL) deep subsurface site, Sweden - MM_PC_MetaG | ecosystem: Environmental > Aquatic > Deep subsurface > Groundwater...
AAAAAGGCATTGATGATAATTCTTAAAGATTAATTATTATGCAACACTGCAGCTCTTTTTAAACCTTCCTAAACGTTACCATTAAAAAATGACAGTGCAATTTAAATATTCCAAGCCTCTAGGAACCATATGACCAAATCAGACTATCAAGGGAAAACAACAAAACAGCCCTGCAGAGAGAAGCAGAAAGACTGGTAGTTGCTTGTCAAAGAGACCTCTGCAAAGCAGCAAGCATTATAGAATATCAAAAAAGGCAATACAAGTTAACCAAAGGACCTCAATCAAGATTATTTGGCCCGAGAATGAACTTTAATTAGGTTCAGAATCCACCGAAATCTTTATAATCAAACAATTTCAAAACAATCTATGAATCTTTTCAGACGACTAACCAGCATTGTAGGGATAATTTCAACTCTAGTAGCGCCCAAAACAGCCTATGCAACAACACAATCTATTGTTGATATAGAACCCGCCATAACCGGAACAAGCACCTACCTTCTACCAACTTTAGCAAAAAGAATAGTCCCCGTAAGAGACAGAATAGACTTATCTCGATACGGAAGCATGTCTGAAAAAGAAAGAAAAGAAATTTCTGATTTCGTAAAATTCAGATATGAATCAAGGATTGAAGAATGTCCGTTTGGAGAATATGATAGATATGATATAATCCGAGATTTAGCAAAAGGGATAGAAGTTCCAATCGGCGAGGGTCACAAATATCTAAGCGGGAACGTAATAAGATTTATTTTGCAATAGTTCCCTCTAACGCAGCCATTTCCCCACAATGTTCACTCACCCATTCAATTAACTCGGGCTGATAGCTTGCATTCAACAAATCGTTTCCGTAAACTTCAAAATACTGCGTGGAAAAAGTCTCCCACCCATAATTAACAGCATCCACCGGCTCGGTGTTTGCGATTTTATCTGGATTTGCAAAAGGCGTGGTCCAAGAGGTCAACATCTGAAATTCTGTGTGTGTAGAATTCTGAGCCAAATAAACTGGCGCAGCAAAATCAATATGCGGATAACCTGTAATCTCCCCAGTATCTAAATCTCTGCTCGCAGCTAAATTTTCCATAAAAAATCCAACTCGCGCATTATTAACCCCATTAAACTCAGTTAATACCATACTTAAAACAGCTTCCCAAGACTCCGGCAAGTGTTCTCCGTCTTGAATTTTCCACATCGGCAAAGCAGTTTGTTTCTCAGGAAAGTTATCAGTTACAGCCGACAAATCTTCTCCAACAGCATTCAATAAATTCTTTCTGGAGTATCCGGGCAACTCTGCAATAATATACTCTTGTCTATCCCTCAAATGTCCAACACCAGGAATCCCTCCTCGGAGATTGCTTAGAGAAGGATGCTCTCTCAATGGCACCAGAATGTCCCCGCACTCATGGCACATCACTTCGTGATTGCCAAGGTTTTCCATAAACGAATCAAATCTTTCTGTCAAATATGAATCCCATGGAACTGCCCTGGTCACTAATTCTCCAGTGTCGCTGTCTGTATAAGAATAAGTTGTAACTTCCGGGTTATCGAGAATATAATCCGGCTCATCAGGTTCGGCGACGCCAAAAGAAAGGCTTAGTGATTTGTTGCATTGTTCAGCTAATGAAATCATATAATCGATTCCAGAAAAATCGTAATTTCCCTCAGTCGGTTCAAAGCAACTCCAAACTTGCCTCCATGCATATCCTTCAACATAACCGAGACCGCATATCTGTAGCAGCACCCTATCCCTCATGGCGCAACCAGACAAGGTCATTGATCTCGTACTTTTACTGCTATCAAGCCCATACAACCCGCAGGCGCCTCTTGAAATTTCTCCAACATTGTCCACCCCCCCTGGCGTTGGCAGAACTGGTGATGTGCCACCAGCAGGTCTATGCGGAGGATAATAAGGCATAAGTCTTATATTGTCAAAACTAAAAAGAAAGACTACCAAAACTAAAGCGACTAAAACGACAATTATCCAGGGACCATTCTCCATCCAGCTCAGAGCCATCAATTCCTTTTAACTCTTTCTTAATTTCCAACAGACAGCAAATACAACTCTTCGACTTTTTTCCAATTAACCACATTCCACCAAGCAGTTACATAATCAGGCCTTTGATTTTGATATTTCAGATAATAAGCATGCTCCCACACGTCTAAACAAAGAATTGGCAGCTTGCCCTCACTTAATGGCGTGTCTTGATTGCTCGTACTTGTAACTTCAAGTTTCCCCTTGTTTACCACAAGCCAAGCCCACCCGCTCCCAAACTTTGTCTTCGCAGCTTCGGTAAAATCTGCCATAAACTTCTCAAAAGAACCCAAATCTTTTACCATTGCAGCTTTCAACTTCTCGCCAACTTCCTGCTTCTCCGGAGTCATAATCTCCCAGAACATGTTATGGTTCACATAGCCGCCACCATGGTTCCTCACAGCCTCTCTAATATCTTCAGGAACCAAGCTTAAATTCATTAAAATCTCCTCAGAATTCTTTTCAAATAATTCCGGATGCTTCTCCAGCGCCGCATTAAACTTGTTAGTATACGCCCGATGGTGCTTCGTATGATGAATCTCCATCGTAGCTTTGTCTATATGCGGCTCTAACGCATCATATGCATAGGGTAATTTAGGTAATTCAAAAGCCATAACATAAACTAACAGGAGTTATTAATAAACTTTTTCATTAACAGCGTTATTCCTAATTAGTACCTGAGCCGATAAGCCGCCGTCCTTCTCGCATTCGCCCTTCTTTTTCTAGCAGTTTCATAGCAATTGTCTTCACAATTGCTCCCTGCCGCATATCCAAACCTTTGACTGTCAACATCGTGGCTATCGCGGACACTCTCCCGCAAATACCGCAAGCAAAGACTTAGATTTAGTTGGGTTGGTCAGTTCAATCTCAACAGAATCATTAAAAACTCATTGTAAACCTTAAGAAGTTTAACCGCACTGAGCAGCAGCTGCAGAATCAGCAGCAGTAGTCGTCCAACCAAAGCCAGGTGAAGGCGAAGCAGAACTTAACTCTGTATTGCATTCCTCTGGAGCGTTATTGAAAGCAGCGCAAATTGTTCCAAGCAACGAAGCAGGATCTCTTCCCGAACTAGTTTCTTTACCATTTACAATAAGTGTTGGCGAGCCCCTAACACCATATTCTTCATTTTCAGCTTGGTTAGTGTTAAATTGAGGATATCTTCCACTCAACCACTTGCTTTGGTCATTAAAGTTCTCTGTAATAGCAAACTCTTCATCAGCACTCTTTGTGCATGCATCTAGTTTGGCTTTGTTTATTCCAGCCTCCGTAATACAGCCAGGACCATCAGCTTTATCCAAGAAGCACTGCATATAATCCAAGAACTTATCATTTTGTTCCTTTTCTATACAATACTGATTAAGATTCTCATAAACTTCCTTATCGCCGTGCATAGCATAATTAACGAACTTAATTTCAAAGTCAATCTTATCGCCAAGTAACTCTGCCACTGGCAAAATTCCCTTTTCAATCTGTGTTCCATATGGGCAGTAGCTCATTACAAACAACTCCACAACAGGCTTATCCGACTTAGGAACAGAAGTATCTGGCTGGGGTTCTTGTGTTGTATCAGTACTATCCGCAGCATCATTTGCAGTCTCAGTTAAAGAAACAGGATTTCCGACGAGAAACAAGGCATCTTTTGTGGTATAAACAGGAACTTCCTGCCCTTGATAGGTTAATGTTACTTTGTAAAACTGCCCTTCTTCTTCAGCAGAAACCAAACTTACTTCTCCCGTAATTGCAGGATTAGAATTCAAAAAAGTTAATACCTTTTGTCCGGCTTCGTCGGCCGTAACCTTTGCAGTCGTAGAACCGCCGCCGGTTCCCAACGCTAAAACCAAAACCAAGATAAGGCCAAGAACAATAGTTGAAGCAATCCAGGGATTAGCTCGAATCTTATCAAAATTATTTTTTCCAGAAACATTTACTTTCTTACTAACAGTCTTTTCTTCAACGGTGTTTTCCGTGTTTTCCAATTTCTTTTTAGTAACCATTTAATTGTTTTATAATTTAGACTTTAAAAACCTTTTGTTAACAACGGCTCTGTTGAAAATCTTTTTTGGCGGGAGTTTACTCCGACTTATTTTCCTTTTGTAGATGAGAACTTTGTTGCAGCGACGCGTCGTTTCCGGCTTTTTCAACAGAGCAGTCAACCGTTATTTTTTGCAATAATCCTCCTTACCGCTTCATCCTTTGACAGGCAATTTCGCATATCCCGCTGACCGCATTGAATAAAACCTCTAAACTTAAGTCTCGGCTGATTGTCCTCTTGCCTTTCTGCTTCTGCCCTCCTTGCTGCTTGATATCTTGCGATGTAAAAATCCATTTCACTAACTACCTGAGCAGCAGCCAGATTAATATCATGTTTTCGGCAATCAAAGACTGGCGCCCTGACAACACCGTCGTCGACAACCATTAGAATCTCTTCAATTCCCATAAACCTCAAAAATTCCATTTTTTCAGGCAGTTGCAAATCCGCAGAATAAAAACTGAGCCTCCCTGCCATTGGCTTCACCCTTCCCCACAGGAAATTATAGTAATCCTCGGTTAGTTCTTCTTAGAGGTACATGTATCTCGCAGAATAACTATGGTTTTAAATAAGGTTGTTGTGTAGATAATATGGTTGATGCAGGGTCTATTCTCATAACAATTGTTGAGAATTTTGCAAAGCTAATTCCTGTTAGAGTAACAACTGAATGGGAACAAAGCTTCATAACCCGCTTTGGGAAAATAAGAGAATTTCCATTAGACGGAAAGGGTGGGATTATCAGATGGTTCCATAGGCCATTTAGAAAAGTGGCTAAAAGAAGCGAAGTTCTTGGGCCAGGAATGTATTGGTTTATTCCATTGATAGAAGCATACTATGACGAACACATTGCAACACGTTTTGCTGATACAGAAGTCCAGGATCTCACAACAAAGGACAAAATAAATGTATCTGTAAAAGCCACAGTCGGATACTCAATTGACAATGTAGCAGAATATTGGAGAAAGCTTCAGGATCATCAGGTTTCTATTCTTAACGTAGCTGAAAGGGCAATTGCCTCTGAAATTGGTGCAAGAGCTTATGACGACATACGCGACCAGCAAACCAGAAAACCCGGAGCGAGAAGCTCGGAATTAGAAAAAAGTCTGCTTGAAGAAGCAAGGCGAAACTCTAGAGACTACGGTGTAAACATTGATTCTCTTTCATTAACTCATTTCGTAGCAGTCCGCACGTTTAGACTAATGGGTTTCAACGGGAATAATTACACGGGCCCTGCAAGAGAGCTTTCTTGATTACAAATATTTATTAATTCATGCCCCTTTCCGAAATCGAGGTGAAATGGCATACGACATTATAATCGGCAGAAATGAATCTGACAAAGAAAAATTCGGCGACAAAGGTTTAATTTTTCTCGGTAAGGGATACGTCAGAATGGGGACCTACACTTCACTCTCAAACAAAATCTGGATGGACATAGCCAGATCCCACGTCGTTCTAATCGCTGGCAAAAGAGGTTCAGGAAAGTCATACACGCTTGGCACAATAGCCGAGGAACTTTCAGACCTAGACCAAGAATCAGCAAAAAACATTGCACCATTAATCTTTGACACAATGGGCATATTCTGGACCATGAAATTCAAAAACGAGAAGGACAAACTTCTATTAGACCAATGGAACCTGAAGACAAAAAAACTCCCTGTGAAAGTTTTCGTTCCCTTCGGTAAAGAAAAAGAATATCGTGACAAATCGATCCCCTTCGACGCAACCTTCGCACTAAAACCCTCAGAATTAAACGCAGAAGACTGGATAACCCTCTTCGACCTAAAGATGACTTCCCTCCCGGGAGTTTTAATCTCCCGAGCCATCACCGAGCTGCAGGAAAAAAAGAGTGAATACACAATAGAGGACATTCAAAAGGAAATAAAATCAGACAGGGAAGCTGACAAAGAAACAAGAGAGATAGCTTCAGCGATGTTTATCGCAGCCTCGACATGGGGTGTCTTTTCCACAAAGAAAGGGGGCACTGAAATTTCAGATCTCATAACTGCTGGCACCACAACAGTTTTGGATGTTTCAATTTATTCATCGGTAAGCGCTTTCAACGTTCGAGCACTAGTTATTTCTCTCGTTTCCAGAAGATTATTTGACACCCGTATGGACGCCAGAAAAAAAGAAGAGCTTGAAGCGCTCCAGCACGGTCAAGATTACCTTTCTTATAAAAACGCACGTAAAGAACCTTTAGTTTGGATTTTTGTCGACGAGGCCCACGAGTTCCTTCCTAGAGAAGGAAAAACCCCGGCAACCGACGCTTTAGTTCAAATCCTGCGAGAAGGTAGACAGCCCGGAATCTCCCTTGTCCTCGCAACCCAGCAACCAGGTCAAATCCACAAAGATGTCATGACTCAATCTGACATCGTTATCGCCCATCGATTGACCGCCCAACCCGACATTGAAGCCCTGAATCAAATCATGCAAACCTATCTGCTAGAAAACATAAGACAGCAAATCGACAGCCTCCCTCCGGAAAAAGGCGCTGCAATCGTTCTCGACGACAACTCAGAAAGAATTTACCCAATTCGTGTCCGCCCAAGATTTACCTGGCACGGCGGCGAAGCTCCCGCAGCAGTCAAGGCCGATTTGAAGTTTTAACTCTCAAAGGTCCCGCACACGTTTGGAGGCCACTCAGTAGGAATATCTTCTGGATGAGCAATTAACGGCGAAGCAAGTGTTTCATAATGAATACTGGGGGGAGGGTTGTCTGGGAGAGTTCTAACAACCATTCTAACTGCCTCGGGAGATTCTGTGCGAAATAGTTTAGTAGGAGTTAGTTCAACAGAAACACCATCGCCCTCACACCTATAAATATTAGACTTGGTTCTAACAGATTGATATCCTATCCCCTCCAAATAGTTGGCTATTAATTCTGCACTGTTGACCCCTTCAGGAAATTGTCTGTTCACTTGTTTCGTTATCTCTAATGGCCTAACCATACCAATATTTCAAAATATAATTATTTAAACTTTTCGGATGTTACCACTTTTTAGTAAATTTTGAATATTAAAAAGTTATGGCAAAAAGATGCCAGAATCAAGACTAATCGATTATACAGAGTTCGAAGAAAGAGCAGTAGCCTCGCGTGCAGACCTAGAAATTAGAGGTGTACACCATTCGGTCTTTTCAGATGAAATCAACAACGAAGGAAAAGCGTATCAAATAGAACAGATGGAGTTCGGGGATTTAAAGGGGGATTTGCATACCTATGGAAAAGAGTAATTCTAAAAAGAATTAAAAGAACAGATAACATATCTTTTAGAATTCACAGAGAAATATCACCCAGCGGTGTGGGATACAGGCGTTATTCAATGGATGAACTAATCTGCGAAGCTAACGACTGAGAAGACTAATCAACCTTCATCTCCACCCGCCACCGATACTTCTTCGTCCCAATCTCTCCCGCCTTCTTAACTCGTAAAATCCTCACTTGACGTCTAGCCCGCGAGGCTTCCGCTAGAATCATAGAAATCATCTTATCTTTCTCTTCAACAGGGTAAAATCCATAATAATGAATCATCCCCCCTTTCCTGACAGCCTTGAATCCAATATCTAAGAAACTATCCTTTAGCTGAGGCCGCGCCATCACAACCCTGTCAAATTTCCCAAGCCCAGGCACTTTCCGCCGAACATCTCCCTGCACAATTTCCACGTTCCTTAATTTATTTCTTTTAACATTCTCAAGAGCATACTTAGAACAATCTCTTCCAAGCTCCACAGAAACAACTCGCGCAGCCTTCGAGTGCCGAGCAATAACAATCGCGAATGGCGCAACTCCGCCGAACATCACCAACACATCCTCGTTTTTCTTAACCATTTTAGCAACCTCTAACCTTTCAGCAGCAAGCCGCGGCGAAAAATAGCATGTATCAACGTTCAGTCTAAACAAACACCCATTTTCCCTATACAAAACCTCCTTCGTCTTCTCTCCCGCAAGATATTTTGTCGCCTGCGTTCTTAATCTGCCTGAAAACTTTTCCGTCTTTTCAAGTACAGTAGTCACCGCCTTCTTTTCCTTCAAAAGCGCCTCCGCAATTCGCTTCTTCTCTCGTACCTTCGCCCCCCTCGCGAACTTCACAATCGCAACATTCCCAATGATATCATAGTTTGCCATGAACATTCAAGTGCAACAATGTTTAAAAATCCTCTCGCTTAAAATTTGTAACGACCGCATTAACAGAAGAAACTTTTTTGCAGGCTGCACGCGAAGAATTTATTAAGGTTTACCTGTGTGATGACAGCACAGGTCGAGTAAATGCGGAAGAACTAAGGGGGCTGCCACAATTTACCCTTGATACGCTTGTCGGCACAGACTTGCACGCATATGACCCAGATCAAGCTTTTGCTTTGGTATGGAGAGAACAAGTTATTAAAAGACTAGGAAGAAACCTCGCTCAAGTTCCTCTTCCTCCAAAAGCAGACTATCCTCTTCGGACGCTATACAACGCACTGGTATTATCTTAATAGCATTGTTTCTGCATAACTATCCTTCCAGACAATTTTTTTGCTACGCCTGTCTTAAGTAAAGTTTAAATACAATTTATCCTTAATTTTTACATCAAAAGAGGCACAATGGTAATTCGAAGCACGTTAGGATATGTTTTGCTTGGTCTAGGAGTCATAGGAGTCGCTGCTTGGTCAGTCCCAAGCATCAAGGCGGCAATCCCACAGTTAGGAACACTTAACGATACTATTTTAATTGCAGTTTCTGCTGCGCTAGCTCTCGTTGGAATATTCCTTGCAATGGGGCGCGGAGGCAGACAGGCCCGCGAAGTCCCAATTTATCACGGCAAAAACATCGTCGGTTACCGAAGACACTGATAAGTCTCTTCATTCATAGACGGATACAATCGTACCAAAATAATAGCTACAATCGTACCAAAAGTTTTATAAGTAAGTTTTGCTTGGTGGTATCATGAAAATTGAAGACCACAATAGAAACATCAAAGAGAGTATTGAAGTGATAAACGAGAGTATACAAAAAGGGCTTCAGGAGCGGCAACGCACAATCGGCTTTAGCGTTTTCAGTTGCCTCCGCAGAGATGCTTGAAGTCTTTCTCCACAAGTTGAATCTTCTAGATCCTGGAGCAATTATAAAACATGAATGGTTTTCCTCATCGCGCAAGGCAAACGAAAAGATATCTTTTGATTTTCTGGGAAAACAAGAGATATTTAATCTTCTTGTTGAAATAGAGTCAAGGAGAAACCTTTTGTGCTACGGCAGGCCCCAGCCGATTGAGACGATAAAAGAAACTCTTAAATCATTTAACAAGCTAAAACTTCTGTTTGAAGAGGAGGGTTTGTCATGGAATTAATAAGCTACGCGTTAGACTGTACGTCTTTTATTATCCAAAACCTCAAAGACAAGGATAAGATAAAATCAGTCATCTTGTTTGGTTCTTCTGCCCGCGGCACAGCCTCAAATGAAAGCGACGTAGATTTATTCATTGATGTTGCCGCAGACGAAAAGAAGCTTGAAAAGACAATTCAAAAAATAATCGGAAAATTTTTAGACTCAATAAAATGCAGGAATTATTGGAAGCCCCTTGGGATAGAAAATGACATAAACCCGGTAATTGGTAATCTTGAGAAATGGAAACTCAGAGATAGCATGCTTGGCAGTTCGATAATCCTCTACCAAAAATACGTTCCACAACTTTCCGAAGGTAAAAACAAAGCAATCTTAGGTTGGGGGGCCATCAAGCCAGAATCAAAGAGGGTCATGCTCAACAAAAAACTTTTCGGCTCCGCGCATAAAAAAAGATTTTATCAGGGCATGGTTAGCCAGCACGAAGGTGTCAAGATTGGCTCAAACGTCATTCTTGTCCCAATAGAATCCTTGAATATCTTCCTTAAGCTATTCCGTTCTGCCAAGATTCAAGTGAAAATCCACAGGCTCTTTTTGTATGACAATTAGCCTATCACGGCAAAAACATCGTAGGCTACAGAAGACACTAATTAAAACTGCTTTCTCAAAAACCTAAATATAATAACAAATAACACCAAAATCGCCGCGACAGCCGCAATAGCAATCGCAGAATTATACACAAGGATTTCATAAGTCATATCCTTAAACCTATGGACAAAATAAACAGCAAAAATCGCAGAAATAATAAACGGAACAGACCGATTTTTCTGAAACTGCTTAAACCTAGTCAATACAGAAAACACCACCAAAAAAACAAGCAGCCCAGCCAGAAACATAGTAAATTCAGGATTTATATAATAGTCTCCAAGGTTCATGAGTTAAAGCCCTCATTTATTGTATCAAAAGCCTGCTGCATGCTATCAATCCTCTGACCGATTAGCTCCCTCTGGAACTTTTCATCCCACTTCGCTTTCTCTTCCTGAGATTTCTTAAAGCTCCTCCCAATTCTCCATATTATACTCTTGAAATACTTCAACAGCAAGAATATCACTACAACAAAGATAGCAAACGAAACCCATCCCCAAACCCCCTCTCTAAAGAATATCAGCTTCATTAACACAGTAGCTAAAAAGTTCAATGCCTTCAAATGGGCCAAAATAATCACAAGTATAAACGACACACCAAACGAAACAGGTTCACTAAAGGTAGAAAACGCGCTTATCGTCTTATAAAACATGCTAAATAATACAACCCATAAAACTATCACAAAAAACAGGATTAGCGATAAAGAATAATCTTCCCCAAACAAGACCTTAAAGACTATAGAAATTTTTGTAAGAAACCCATCAACTGCCGCAATCCCCTTATTTTGAAGGAAAAACTTCTGCCACTCGTTAGAGATGTATTCCCAACGATCTTCCTCACCAAAACGCCCTGCAGCATCATTAAGCTGATTAACTCCCTGCACAACATTATCATTCTGCAGGTCTTCCGGCGAAGGAACCGCATTAACAATTCCCGTTGTTAAAATTACAAGAACTAACAACAACACACCAATCTTTTTCATCATCTTTACTAAAAATCAGTGATCTTTAAAAAACTAACGTAACCTTAACTTTTCAATGCTTTACCAACATCCTTCATTCCCTTAATAGCCGCACCAACCTCAGCAGCACCCGTTTTTGTTTTATACTCTGCTTTCATCGCATAAGTCGCAGCCTTTCTTCTCATCAACCAAGGCATCCATCCCTTAATTCCCAAGTTAACCACAAGAAATGCAACAAAACATGCCCCAAGCCCAACGAAAACAGCCGCAGCTCCCAAGAATGCAAATATTCCTGTCATTGCACCAACCACAACAACAATGCCTTTAAGGTTAGCTGCGATGGCCGCAATCAAGAATCCAACAAACCACGCAACAGGAGAACTAAACGTTCCAAACGTATCAATTATATCCGCAAAAGTCACGAAGATTAAAAGAAACACTGCAATTGTAACAACAATTGCACTAGTCTGTCCAACAGAGGTCACAAGATAAGTAGGCACCCCCCCAAAAATAAAGTTCATAAACGAAAAAGGTGCACCAATCAAAGAATCAAAACCAGTTGTAGCAGTATCAACAACAATATTTTTAGAAGGCCAAATATCAGACCTAACCAACATGAAAATCAGGATAACAGCACCAACGACAGCAATCGTCCAACCAAACGGCTTCCAACTCACTCCTCTTTTGTTAAGCATTAACTATCCAGTTCTAACTCCTTTATAAATTTTTCGTTATTTTGGCGTTGTCCCAAGTTCCAAAAATAAAACAAAAACCAAAAAATAGTTATTCTGAAGAAGATTAGATTGGATATGCATCAACAAATTATCCAATCTAACTTCAATAATCAATTAGAAGAA
>Ga0180007_10006141_pt1 | contig 11835 bp, 12 predicted proteins | sample MM_PC_MetaG_FD_121122 | JGI IMG/M metagenome (GOLD analysis project Ga0180007, IMG submission 121122) | Groundwater microbial communities from the Aspo Hard Rock Laboratory (HRL) deep subsurface site, Sweden - MM_PC_MetaG | ecosystem: Environmental > Aquatic > Deep subsurface > Groundwater...
AATTCAAAGTCTTTGCCTTGAAGTGCTTCTTGAAGATCATCTTTAAAAGCGTCGAAAATAATGTCTTGCACATTTTCGTCTTCGTAGGCCTTAAGGGAGAGATTAGTGACTTTGTGCCCGCGCTGGATCAGCGATGGGATTATGTTTCGCCCCAGAAAGCCCGTGCCGCCTGTGATGAGAATGTTGGCCATGAAGTTGTTTTATATCTGATTTTACCATTAAATCTACCAGCTCGGGGAAGGAAACTTCCGGGATCCAGTTTAATTTTTCGCGAGTTTTTTTGGTGTCTGCAATCAAAACATCCACTTCCGCAGGGCGCATGAATTTGGGGTCTGTTTTGACGTAGCCTGACCAGTCTTCAATGCCGACTGATTTAAATGCAAGGTCCAGAAATTCACGGATTGAATGAGTTTCACCTGTTCCCACAACGTAGTCTTCCGGTGTTTCTTGCTGAAGCATCATCCACATTGCCTTCACGTAGTCTCCGGCAAAGCCCCAGTCTCGCTTTGCGTCCAGGTTGCCGAGTGTGATGTGGTCTGTCAAACCAAGGTGAATTTTGGCAACGCCCATTGATATTTTGCGGGTCACAAACTCTTCCCCGCGGCGAGGCGATTCATGATTAAACAGAATCCCGGAACAAATGAACATGCCATAAGATTCACGGTAATTCATGGCGGCGTAATGCGCAAAAACTTTTGCAAAGCCGTAAGGGCTGCGCGGATGGAACGGTGTGAGGTCACTTTGAGGTGTTTCACGCACTTTCCCGAACATTTCACTTGTTGATGCCTGGTAAATTTTTGCGTCCGGTTTGGTGAGTCGCGCAGCTTCAAAAACGTTTAGTGCGCCTATTCCCGTTGTTTGGCCGGTGGCCAGCGGAGTTTTGAAAGAAGTGCCCACAAAAGATTGTGCTCCCAGATTGTAAATTTCGTCCGGATTTGCTTCACGGATAGCCTGGATCAGAGAAGAAAGATCCGTTAAATCTCCGTCAATCAGTTCAATTTTGTCTAAAATATGGTCAATTCGTTCCGTGTTGCTGGTGCTGGCACGCCTAGACAAACCGTAGACACGGTAGCCCTTTCCCAGGAGTAGTTCGGCCAGATAAGAGCCGTCTTGGCCTGTAATTCCGGTTATTAAAGCAGATTTCATGCCGGAACTATACCTGTTAACAGGTTGTTTGGCAATAGATTAGATGAGTGCATTATGCCGGATGAGTTGCACCTGCTGGTCAATGAAGTATTTGTGGCTTGCCGTGTCCGGCCGGTCTAAAACGTACCAGGTGTGCGGTGGACCTTCCTCATTGCCAATCAAACCGTGGTGGGCAAGTTCATGATGTGCTTTGCAAAGTGCGTGAATGTAAGTTGGGTCGTGCACGTTTTCTATGGAATGGCGGCGTGTGTGATGGAGGTTAGAGTATGGTTTGTTGCAAGTTGGGAATGCACATTTTCCATCTGTTCTTTGAATTATAAAGCGTTGTGTTTTGGCGGGAATTTTGGAGGTTTGTGTAACTTCAGGCTTGTCTTCTTCAAAACTGTCCAGGAAATTTTCAAGAAGTTCTTCTGCGTTTTTACGTTTTAAGAATTGTTTTATTTTATTTGCGATTGGTGGGCTAAAATTTACTGACTCTTCAGGTGGGGAATTGGTCACGTGACCAATTTTACCCTGATGTGTGCTTGTCTTTTTGCGAAATTCTTGTGTATATGCTTCTAGCGCCCTTCTGCTCAGATTTTTGGCTTTTTCGGCCCAAAATTCTTGGTCTTCCACTGTAGCTATTGTAATAATTGGCCTGACTGCACCTAAACCCTTCTCTTCTACAACTTGTTTCAGAGCAGGTTTGTCTTCAATTTTCTTTAAAAGTCTCAGGGCATCTCTCACCTGCCATTCATTTAAACCTGCAAGTTTGAAAGCGTAGTCATAAATGCTGGTAAAGCCAAAATCTCGCCAAACTTTGTACTTTTCAAGAAGAGGTAGTTTGAGTTTACAGGTGTGTATCCACCTCTTTGCATTTTTTGCCGCTATCAGGAATTCTTTGTGTAATTTATTTCGTTCTTTTTTGTTCATTTTGGAGTGGTTAGGTTCGTTCATTTTATCCCTTTTGCAAGCTAAGAACCAAACAAACCGACTAGACAATTTCATGGGTGAGTGCGTGCTCACCATTCGCGAGTGAGTTTGCTTTACCTAAAGCCAAATATTTGCTATGTTCTAACCTGTATTTTATAAATTGCTATGCTCAGACGGCTTGAATTATGGGCGGTGGATAAGATTGGTAAGGATTCCAGGCTTGGGAAAAGTTTGGGGCGCTTGCACAGGCCCGTTATGGATGTGGTTTATAGGAGGAAAATTGAAAAAACTCGGGAGCGAGCGGAGCAGCTGTCTAGACATGAACGGGAGAGTTTTGAGGATTTGCAGTCTGTTTGTATGTTTATTGGGTATCCGCGGAGCGGGCACAGCCTGGTGGGCGCGCTGATTGATGCGCATCCAAACGCAATAATTGCGCATGAGCTGGGAGTTTTGAATTTTGTGAAAAGGGGGTTTACGCGTGGGCAGATTTTTTCTTTAATTTTGGCGAATTCGAGAGAGTATGCGGAAAGAGGGCGAGCGTGGAGCGGATATTCGTATGAGGTGCCCGGTCAGTGGCAGGGTCGCTACAGGAAGCTTACGGTGATTGGTGATAAAAAAGGTGGCGTGAATGATGACAGGTTGCAGTTTTTGCCGGCGCTAAATGAGCTTGCGGGGGTGGAAGTGCGAATTTTGCATGTTGTACGGAATCCGTTTGATGCAATTAGCACTATGTCACGGAAAACCAACCCCTACTCCAAGGAGCCGGAAAAGTATATTAATCAAAACATTGAGGAGTTTTTTGAGCTGGCGGAGAAAAATGAGGTGGTTCGGACGAACGGAACTAACAAAGTTTTGGATATTTGGCATGAGGATTTGATTTTGGACCCACGGGGGACGCTACGCAAAATTTGTGAGTTTTACGGGCTGGAACCGGAGGAATCATATATTGAAGCGGCGGCGGGAATTGTTTTTGAGAAACCAAACAAAAGTCGCGAAAGGGTAAAATGGACGGAGGAGCAGAAAGCGGAAATTTTGGAGCGGATGGGGAAATTTGAGTTTTTACAAAGGTATTCATTTGAATCATGAACAATTATTCGCAAAATTATTTGAAAAAGCTGGAGGCGGAGAGCATTTTTATCATCCGTGAGGCGTATGCGTGCGCAAAAAATCCGGTGGTTTTGTATTCGATCGGGAAAGATTCGTCGGTTTTGCTGCATCTTATTAAGAAGGCGTTTTGGCCGGGGAAAGTGCCGTTTCCGCTTTTGCATGTGGATACCGGGTTTAAATTTCCTGAGATGATTGAGTTTAGGGATCGGGTTGTGGAGGAGATTTCAGCCAAATTGATTGTTCGCAAAAATGAGTCGCCGGAGGCTTTGGCTTTGAAACCGGAAGAGGCCGGGACGGAAAAATATGTTTATTTTAAAAAGACAAAGCCGCTTTTGGACGCAATCCGCGAGCACGGTTTTGATATTATTTTTGGTGGAGCGCGAAGAGAAGAAGAGAAGTCCCGGGCAAAAGAGAGGATTTTTTCATTCAGGAATGAGTTTGGCGTGTGGGACCCAAAAAAGCAGAGACCGGAGCTTTGGCATTTATATAATGGGAATATTGCGCCGGGGGAATCTATTCGGGTTTTTCCGCTGTCCAATTGGACTGAAGTGAATATTTGGCAGTACATCAAGGAGGAAGGGATTGAAATTGTGCCGCTTTATTTTGCGCAAGAAAGGCAGGTTGTGAGGCGTGGAGGTGCGCTTTACCGGGTGGACGAGCATGTTCGGCCGGCGGAGGGTGAAGAAGTTTTGACTGTGAAGTGCAGGTATAGGACGCTTGGGTGTGCGCCGTCAACCGGGGCGGTTTTGAGTGAGGCGGAGGGGCTGGATGAGATTATTAATGAGGTTTTGGCTGCAAAAAATAGTGAGCGGGAAACCCGTTCAATAGATAAAAGCTCTGATTTTTCGTTAGAGCAAAAAAAGAAAGAAGGTTATTTTTAGCTCATAAAAATGAATAAAGAACTTTTAAGATTTGCAACTGCGGGGAGCGTGGACGACGGAAAGTCGACGCTGATTGGGCGACTACTTTTGGAGACAAAGGCAATTTATGATGATCAGCTGGCTGCAATTACAGAAAGTTGCAAGCGGCAAAATAAGGACGTGGATTTGGCGCTACTCACGGACGGACTTTCCAGTGAGCGGGAGCAGGGAATTACAATTGACGTGGCGCACCGGTACTTTTCGACCAAACGGAGGCAGTTTATTATTGCGGATTCGCCGGGGCATGAGCAATACACGCGGAATTTTATTACGGCGGCGAGTGAGGCCAGTTTGGTGGTGATTTTGGTGGATGCGGAGAAGGGTTTTAGTGTGCAGACGCGTAGGCATCTTTTTGTGGCCAGTTTGCTGTCTATTCCGCATATTTTGGTGGCGGTGAATAAAATGGATAAGGTTGGGTATGCAAAAGAGAAATTTGAGGAAATTAAGGATGCGGTTATTGGGTATAGCGCAAAATTGAATATTCGTGATTTGCAGTTTGTACCGGTTTGTGCGCTTAAGGGTGACATGGTTTGTACGCGCGGGGAAAATATGAACTGGTTTGAAGGGCAGACGTTTTTGAATTATTTGGAAAATGTGCATATTGCGTCTGACAGGAATTTGATTGATCCGCGGTTTCCAATTCAGCTTTGTTTGAGGCCGCATGCGGATTTCAGAGGTTATGCCGGCAGAGTTGAAGGTGGAGTTTTTAAAAAAGGTGAAGAGGTTTTGGTTATGCCTTCGGGGCAGCGTTCGAGAGTGAGGGGGATTTTTGATGGCGGAAAGGAAATGGACAGCGCGTATAACGGGCAGAGTGTGGTTTTGACTTTTGAGGACGAAGTGGATGCAAGCCGTGGAGATATGGTTGTGAGGCCGGGAAATGTACCGGAAATTTCAAATGAATTTGAGGCTATGATTTGGTGGATGGATGAGTCATCTTTGGAGGTTGGTCGGCCGTATTTGGTGAAGCACACAACTCAACAAAATTTGGGATTTGTGGAGAAGTTGCATTATAGGATTGATGTGAATTCGTTGCACCGGGAGGAAAGTGCCGGGCTTGGCATTAATGAGGTTGGTCGTGTGACAATTAAAACGCATGTGCCGCTTCTTTTTGATCCTTATTTGCAGAATGTGAATACCGGTAATTTTATTATTATTGATAAGTTTACGAACGGGACTGTCGGCGGCGGGATAATTTTGCAAAGATCCAATAAACCAACTGTTTGTGAGGAATAATTCCGGATTAGTTTTGTGGTTTACCGGGCTTTCCGGCAGTGGGAAAAGCACGGTTTGTGCGCGTTTGGGAGAAATGCTTGAGGCGCGCGGAATTCCGTATGTGAATTTGGACGGAGATAAAGTGCGTGCAGAAAGAAAGAATGCGCTTGGGTTTTCAAAGGAAGACAGGGACGCGAATATTCAAGCGGCGGCGGAAATGGCGTTGGAGGCTGCGCGGGACGGGAAAGTGGTTTTGGTGAGTTTTATTTCGCCGTATCGGTCGCACAGGGGGCTTGCACGGAAGCGGATTGGCGACGGTTTTGCGGAGGTTTATGTGAACAGTCCGCTGGCGGTTTGCAGAGAGCGGGATGTGAAGGGTTTGTATGCGCGGGCTGCTCGGGGTGAGATAGCGAATTTTACGGGGGTTTCAGACCCGTATGAAGCGCCGGAGAAAGCGGATTTGGAGCTTAGGACGGACGTGGAGAGTGCGACGGAAAGTGCGGCGCGGGTTTTTGATTATTTGTGTTTGGAAGCGGTTAAGCGGGCGGCGCGCAAGGCCGGCCAGGCTTTGCTTTCTTTGTATGACAGCGGGCTTAAGGGGCGTGAAAAGGCTTACGGCGGCGGGCCGGTGACAGAGGCGGATTTGGAGTCTGAGCGTGTGATTTTGGAAAGTTTGGGTGGTTTTGGGATTCCGGTTTTGAGTGAGGAAACGGAGGATGATTTTGTTCGAATGGAGGCGGATGAGGTTTTTATTGTGGATCCGCTGGACGGGACCAAGGATTTTTTGCAAAAAACCGGTGATTTTTCCGTTATGATTGGTTTGGCTCGCGGCGGCCGGGCGGTTTTGGGTGCGGTTTATTGGCCGACCGAAGACAAGCTTTATTTTGCAATGAAGGGCGGTGGTGCTTTTGTGGATTGTGGTGGTGTTGTGCGGCGTTTAGCTGTTTCTTCACGAAAGGGGCCGGACGCGGTGATGCTTGTGAGTAGAAATCACAGACTGCCAAAGGAGATAGAGATTGCGGCGGAGATTGGGATTCGTTCGTTCAAAGAGGTTGGCAGCGCGGGGCTGAAGCTGTGTTTGGTGGCGGAGGGGGTTGGGGATATTTATGTGAACTCAAGCGACAAAACGAGCGAATGGGATATTTGCGCCGGGGACGTGATTTTGAGTGAGGCCGGCGGGATTTTGCGGGATTTAAAGGGTGAGCGAATTAAGTACAATAAAAAAGATGTGAGGAATTGGGATGGGTTTAGAGCGGAGAGTGGGAGGGGGTAAGTTGTTTGATGAAGAGGGGTTGTTGTGATAGAATTGTGATTCCCCTATTTTATTTATGGCGAAAAAGAAAATTAACAAAATTGCAATATTTATTGATGCTGGAAACCTTTGGAGTTCATATAAGGAAAAATGTGTTTTCGTCAAGGATGGAAATTTTTATTTTCTAAACGCCCCTAATGTCTGCCTGAGCGTAACGTACGGGCCTTTCTTCGTCACTACGCCAAACAGCAAAACCAGGGTGAAGTAGACAAGGCCAAGGGCGGCTAAAATTAGCAGGTAGATTGCGCCGTGGATGGATTGTAGTAAGTCGTAGAAGGGGTAAGTGGCGGCGATTACGAGGGTGGCGGCGAGGGTTGTGATTAGGGTGGAAGGGAGGGCTTTAAAAGGGTTTAGTTTGATGAGGGGGATTAGGCGGATGAAGGAGTATATGAGGACGATTGAGTAGGAGGCGATTATTGCGTAGGCGGCGCCGGCGAGGCCCCAAAGTGGGACTGAGACAACGAGAAAGATTATGCTTGTGATGAGTTGGAGGAGCACGGTGTGGAAACGCATATTGAATTTGCCGAGGCCCTGGAAAATTGGGGTGGTCAAGTTTGTGAAGCCGCGGATTGTCATGGCTATTGTGAGAAGCTGAAGCGGGACAATCATTGCGATCCATTTGTCGCCGAGGAGCAGAGGGACGAGGCGGGGGGATTCGAAAATGAGGATAGCGAGGAAGGGAATTGAAATTAAGATGGTGATGTCGAACATTTTGAGGAAGCCGTCGCGGATTAGTTCGCGGTTGTCTTGGACTTGGGCAATTCCGGCGAATCCGGCTTTGTTTGTGATTTGGCCCAGGTAAGAGGAGGGCATGATGGATATGTCTCTTGATTTGGAGTAGACGGCCATGTTGGCGGGGCCGAGGAGGTAGCCTAAGAATGTGGTGTCAATTATGCCGGAGGTGTAGTTCATAATGTTCGTGCCAATTATCCACTTGGTTTTTGTAAGTAAGCCGGCGAATTCTTTGAGGCGGAAGTCCAGCTTTGGTCTGTATGGATGGACGGCGTAGGTGCTTATTGCGGAGGCGGCGTATCCGGCCAGATTTCCGGCGACCAAGGCCCAAACGGAAGGGCTGATGAGTGCCCAAGTGAGGGCAACAACAAGATACGCGACTTGCTGGGCGAATTGTTGGACGAAGATTCGGCTAAATTGCATTTCTTTGAGAAGTAGGACCGCGCCAATGTTTTTGAGGCCGTTAAAAAGCAGGTAGACTCCGCCAAAGCAGATCACAAGTTCGTAGCCTTCCACGTGGAAGAATTTTGCAATAAAGGGTGAGAGGGCGCTGATGAGGACCAGCCAAATGACGCCTTTGATCACTTCAAAAGTCCAGGCGGGGTTGAGGTATTTTTCAACTCCCTTCTCCTGCACAACCAGCATGCCAAAGCCGGGGTTTGTGAAAACCGTGATACCGTCCACAATTATTGTTGCGGCAATCATAATTCCGTACATTTCAGGGGAGAGGATTCGCGCTAAGGTGATCAGCGTTATTATGTTGACCAGCCTTTGCACAAATACACCAATGGTTATCCATTTTGCTCCGTGGACAGTTTTTGCGAATACTGTTTTCTTTGTCATTTAGAGAGTAGGAACATTTGGTCAATGTTTTCGTTCTCAAGATACTTGTATTTTTTTTCTTTGACCATAGAGAGGTCCGGGAAGGAAGTGAGGTAGCGGGCCGCAAAGTCTTCCTTCCACAGCATGTCTTCATTTCCACGGTAAGTGACTTCCAGGCGCTGGGGCGCGAAATATTCGTAACCTAAAATGTAAGTTTTTGCGCAGCGGTGAATTTCTTTGACGGCTTTTTTGAGGTCTTCTTCCGCAATGTGGATCAGTACGCCGGAGGTGAAGACCAGGTCAAATTCATTGTCTTGGAACGGCATTTGGGTTGCGGAGCCTTGAACCAAAGTTGCTTTTGGGATTCTTTCTTTTGCGGTTTTTAGAGCGTTTGGGTTGATTTCAATTCCGGTCAGGTTTGTGAAGCCAAGGCTTTGCAGCATTAAAAGTTGGTTTCCAATATTGCAGCCCACTTCAAGGATTTTTGCTTCACGGCTGATGTTTCCAATAAAGTCCAGGAACATTTCTGAGCGGCTGACGCCGAGAAGTTTTTGGAAGAATTCTTCCAACTCATGAATGTTGTATGTGTTTCTGAGCACGTATTCGTCTCCGAATTTGCCGGCCCAAGTGTTTGCTTGTTTTGTCATGCGCTTAGTGTACTTAAGGTTTGGGGAAAAGTCATTATGAAAAATAGTAGCTTTTTTGTACTATTTTGCATAGTGAAGGTTTTACTGTGTCTTATACCACTCACTTTCTAGGCCTTTTTCTTTGAGGACTTCGCCAAAGGCTTCGTTGCGTTTGAATTTACGGTTTAAATTATAGACTTCCGTGTGTTTCTCAAGGTATGTCAAAATTTCTTGCATTGTGAAAGGTTCGCCTGCCGGGCCGAGGGCGCCAAAGACGGCTTTCATGAACATTGCGTCTTCTTCGTAGTCGACTGTCCAGCGGTGGTGGCCCAAGTTTTCCGGGTGCTCCAGGTTTTTGATGCGGTAGCCGGGAAGGTTGCTCCCTTCGGTCGCGTTAGCCTCCGCGCTTAGTGGAGCGCTTCGGCCGCACTCGCCAGCTCGTGCGTGTTCATAAAAATACACGGTTGCCCATTCGCGCCAGAGGGGGTCTGAAGTTTCATTGATTGCGCGGTCCATGGCATCAAGGGTGATAAGTTCGACGCTGAGGCCTTGGGGGTGGGTTGGTGGGAAGATGTTGGTGATTATGTCAAAGTCCGGGGCTTCTTTGTGGAAGGCTATGGTTTTGTCTATGAGGGCGGGGTCAATTAACGGGCAGTCGCCGGTGATGCGGACGAATGCGGTGCCTCCAAATGTGCGAGTTGCGTCTGCGAGTCGGGTCATTATGTCCATTTCACTGCCGCGGTAGCAGTCTATGTTGTGTTGGGCTGCGAAGGTGGCAATCTGGTCGTCCTGCGGCTGGGTTGTTGTTGCAATTACGATGCGGTCCAGGAGCTTGGCGTTTTGGACTCGTTTCCAAAGGTGCCATAGCATTGGTTTTCCGTGAATGTCCATGAGGCTTTTGCCCGGGAGGCGGCTGGAGCCCATTCTGACTTGAATTAGGCCGATAATCATTTTTCTTGGATTAGGTTTGGTTCGAGCGGGGTGCCGGCCCTAAGGGAGCGAGCGGCTCTTTGACCCAGAACCTCCGGCAAGTGCATAGGGTGCATGCCGTTTCCGGGGCGAATTGAGCGAACGTTTTCTTCCGTTAACTCCTCCCCTTCCGCGACATCTTTGACAATGTAAAGTGAGCGAGAGAATTTTTTGTTTTGTTCTGCACGAGGCGGGAGGTCGTAAGAAGGCCGTCCGAGTAGTTTTTCAACCTTGCGGATTTCTTGAACCAGAGTTTTGAGTTCTTCCGGAGTGATTGAGAAGGCGGCGTCATGGGCGCCGAGCTCGCGGTCTAAAATCAGGTGTTTTTCAATTACTTTTGCTCCGAGAGCGATTGATGTGATTGCGGCGGTTAAGTCCGAGGTGTGGTCGGAAAGGCCGACTAGGCAACCGAAGCGAGCGGCCATATCCGGGATTGTGCGGAGGTTGGCTTCTTCAAGTGCGGTTGGGTAGGTTGATGTGCATTGAAGAAGTATGATTTGGTCGTTGCCTTCTTCGCGACAGGTTTGGACGGCTCTTTCAAGGTCTTCTAGCGTTGCCATGCCTTTGGACATAATGATTGGTTTTTTTTGGCGGGCGATGTAGCGGATTAGCGGGATGTCGTGGATTTCAAATGAAGCCAGTTTGTAGACGGGAGTGTTTAGAGTTTCCAGGAAGTCCACTGCGGATTTGTCAAAGGGTGTCGAGAAGCAGATTAAGTCCAGTTCTTTTGCTAAGTCAAAAAGGGGCTTGTGCCATTCCCAGGGGGTCATGGCTTCTTGGTAAAGTTTGTGGAGAGTCATGCCGTCCCAGAGTGTGCCGTGGCTGATTTGAAAATTCGGGTTGTCACAGGGGATGGTCATTGTGTCCGCGGTGTAGGTTTGCAGTTTGATTGCGTCTGCGCCGGCTTCTTTGGCTGCTATCAGGGTTTTTTTTGCCAGCTCAAAGTCTCCCAAATGGTTGCAGGAAAGTTCCGCAACAATGAAAGTTGGGCTTTGGTCTGAAATTTCTTTATCAGCTAGGCGGATTTTCATCTTTGCTTATTTTTAGTATGTACTTGTGGCCTTCAAGCTCAAAGTAGGCCGGGTAGTTTTCATTGTCTACCGTGCGTATCAAGTTGAATTGCTCTTTGATTGTTTTTATTGGGTCTAATTTTGAGTGCATTGGGGTTCTTTTTTCGTAGTAAGTGGCAGCGCCCTCCTGCGAATGAGGTTTAATTTTGTCATATTCATGGAGGTAGCGCAAGCAGAGGGCCAGGGTTTTTTCAGCTTGGAGGGCGCGTATTTCATCATGGAGTTCGTGGCCTTCAAGTTTGATTATGTCTTTTAGGTAGATGTCACCGGCATCAGGTTCTGAGGTCGCTTCAAAAAGTACGATTGGGATTTCACGCTTGCCTTCAATAACTTGCCAAAAAAGTGGGGACCAGCCGCGGCCGGATGGGAGTGCGCTTTCATGGACCACCAGGTTGTGTTTTCGTTTGGTTAGGTTGGCGGGTGGGATTACGCGGAAATATGACAGAATGAAAAGTGTGTCTATGTCCTCAGGTACTTGGGTGTGATCTGAGAAAAGGGGTGCTTGGATTTGGGCGGCTAGGCGGGCGGCGTAAGGGCGGAACCAGCTTTCCGGGGATGTTAAAATGGCTGAGTTCATTGAACTTTTCTTATTGTTTTGAAGGCTTCGGCGGCCGAAAGGGCTACCTGGAGGCCGCGGTGTTTTGCTTGAGTGCGGATGCCTTCAAGTGAGCGGGGATGTGGGTAGTCACGGAGTTCAGATGCGTAAGCTGCCATGGCGTCGAGTTTTTTGGGGAGCGTTTGAGTGATGTCTATGAAAGTGTCCGGGGAAAATGTGACCGGGAAATTCCATTCGGTTGAGGAAAGGACTTCAAATGCGTAAATTTCCGTTACTGTTTCTTGGGGCTGAGGGCGAGTTGCCGTGAGTACTGCTTTGTGCGTGAGTTGATGGTCAATGTTGAGGTCCGTGTCTGAGTGCGTGAAAATCATGTAGGGCCGGGTTTCTTTTTTGATCTCTTCAATTGTTTTGACAATGTCTAAAAGCGGGATGGAATCAAATGCGTTGTCCG
>Ga0180007_10006142_pt1 | contig 11834 bp, 17 predicted proteins | sample MM_PC_MetaG_FD_121122 | JGI IMG/M metagenome (GOLD analysis project Ga0180007, IMG submission 121122) | Groundwater microbial communities from the Aspo Hard Rock Laboratory (HRL) deep subsurface site, Sweden - MM_PC_MetaG | ecosystem: Environmental > Aquatic > Deep subsurface > Groundwater...
AACATAAGGAACAATATTTCCTGCAAAAGCACTAAATGCTGATACAACTATAATCAAAGCAAATATCCCAACAAAAACCCATACAAACCAGCTCTTCAATTCAACCTTGCCAGTAGCTAATCCAAATAGCAACATAAACAAAAATAATATTACTAACAAAACAGCAAACCAAGGAATAACATCCTGAGCAAAATCTCTTGTATCAGTTACAATAGAAAATATCAAAGCAAGAATAACTCCAACAGTAGCATTAATAGCATTATTCTCACCTAAAACTTTTGTCTTAACAAGTATAGCATAAACTACAACAAAGATTAATACAAACATTGATATCGGAGCCAAAAACTCCAATGCTGTTAATTCTACCATTTTAATCAAAATGTACTTTCACCCCATTAGCTAAATATTTTCTTAAAAATCCTCTACACTTTTTTTGTAGTCTAATAGGTATTTGTTCTTTTTTTAAATCAGAATCTATCCATCCTAAAACATGATAATCAACTAAATTTTTTAATGCATCATAAGCTGCTTGAACAACAACTTCTCTTCCTCTCCAATCAGGAATTCTGTTTAATACTTTTCTTTCAGGTTTAACAGTGTCTAGTCTCCCTCTCCCTTCTAATCCTCTTTCATCATCTGTTGAAACTAAACCTCTAAGTCTTTTTTGATAAGAATCTCTAGCAGAAACATTCATTTGCCCATATTGTTCTCGTGATACCATCTTATTTCTTAAAACTCACAAAATAAAATACTATTTAAATCTTTCTATTTTGTAACTACTATAATGTGACAATTAAGATATAAATATATTACAATCTTCAATAAATTATCCATAAAACTATGAATATATTGATGATTAAACAATAAAAAAGTTTCTTTTTAGAGAAATTTTACTAATTCAAATTCTAAGGTGTAGAAGCTGGAGAAGCACTAGTCTTAACAACTAAAACTATTGCTGCTATAATTATCCCTAATACAATTATCACAGAAAGATATCTCTCCCACCACCAACTACCAAATACAGGCCAGATTGATAAAGAATCTAAAACTACAAATAAAAATATCAAAGCTCCTAATCCAAAAAACACCCAAGTATAAACTGTCTTGTTTTCATCTCCAGATATAAATGCTCCAGCTAAAATCAGAGCAACTAATAAAACAGACAACCCAACTCCAAGTCTAGGAAATATTGTTGCAAAAAATTGAGAAACATCTCCAAACTGTAAAGATAACAAACCAACAGATAAAGCCACAATCATTGCAGGCCCTGTTTTATCTTTGAATATAGGAATCTGTGCTAAAATTGCATACACAACAGCAAAAATCAGCAAAAACGGAAGTATATAAGAAAAAAATCCAAGTCTGTCTAATTCATTCAAAACATCAGCAACACTTGCTCCCCATTGAAGCATTAATCCAAACACACTCATTTTTATATTTTTATTAATTAAATTTCATTTATATATCTTTCCTAACTTCCTAACTCCCAGACTTCCCATCTCCTCCTGTAGTTAAAACAACAGCAATAGCTCCTCCAATAATTGCAACAAATATTATTGTTGTAATTAAAGTTCCAGAACTCTCACCTTGAAAAACATCAATAACAGTATCCCAATAATCAGTTGAAACCAAAACAGCAATCACCAAAGCTATAGCAATTAAAACACCAAAAGTAATCTTCAATCCTTTATTCATTGTAAATCCTTCTTTTCCAGCAGCAACAAATCCAAACAAAACCATAAACACTAATATAATAACAGCAACAACAGCTAAGAAAGGCATAAGATTAACTACAATACTTCTTGGATAAGGAAAAGCAATAAAAATCAAACCAACAACTAGAGCAACAACAGCATTAATCTGGTGTTTATCATCTCCTAAAACTTTTGACTTTTCAAGAATCGCAAATATTAAAACAAAAACTAGCAAAAACGGAAAAATTATTTCTACAAATAACGGAGCCTGTAAAATTGTTTCTACTGCCATAGTTTACCTCTTTTTATTCAACTTCCTCATCTCGTATTGGCAATGCAGTTCTACTAACAATAACAACATCTCCAATTGCCTTAACAAATTGATGTGGAATTATAACTCCTCTCGCTCCTCCAATATAACTAGCCATACTACTAACAACTTTTATTCTCCAACTGTCAACCTTATTCTCTCCTAAATTAACTTCTTCAATCTCTCCGAATATATCTCCAGCATCTGTAAATACTTTCTTTCCCAAAACATCACTGACTTTTTTAACTCTTAACATATAATTGATTAATATTTCTTATTTATATACTTTTCCTTGATTTAAAATATATATCACAAAATAGGTAAAATTTATAATAACCCAATATTTAATATTACAATGAAAACAAAAGAGATAATTTCATTAATTATAGCACTTATCATCATAGCATTCGTAGCTCTCATGAATCAAGCTTATTTATCAGAATCAAAAGAAATATTATTAATTGACTTTTTGTTTGCTCTTTTGTTTTTCGCAATTATATTAATAGTAAATGTTGTTGCTAAAAAAATTTCAGCCCATATTCACAATGTAGATATTGAACATAAAATATGGCACTTTCAAAGATGGGGTTATTATGAAAGAAGCCATTTCAAAAAACCAATTCCTGTAGGAATAATTCTCCCATTTATTTTATCAATCTTAACTTTTGGAGCAGTCCCTTGGTATGCAGTAACACAATTTGATGCTAAACCTCAAAAACACAGAGCAGTAAGAAAACACGACGTCTACAGTTTTGCAGAACTCACAGACAGAGATTTAGGTTTAATCGCAGCAACAGGAATCTGGCCAATGCTTTTAATCGTAGCAGTTGCATATATAATCAACCTCCCTGCCCTAGGATCGCTTGCTTTATTTTTCGCAGCCTTCAACCTAATTCCCCTAGGCCAACTCGACGGTACAAAAATATTCTTTGGCTCACACATCAGATGGATAATTTACTCTGCAATTGTACTTGCTCTAATTGCATACTCTATTATTCTAATATAGCAATTAATATAAACACAAAAATTTTATTAATATCAAATCTGAAAATCAATTAGAATTATTTTTCTTCATTAATAAAAAAGGATTTTTGCTTCCAAATGGGGTGGGTTGGGTGGGAGTTATATAATGAAGCAAAAATCAATTCAGGTTTTATATGAAGAAAGAAATGCTCAAAAACTAAAATGATACAAAACATAACTCCAAGAAAATATCAAAAAGAAATAGTTGAAACATGTAAAAAAAAGTCATGCCTAGTAGTGCTTCCAACAGGAATAGGAAAAACACTCATAGCCCTAATGTTAACAACAGATATTTTAGAAAAAAATCCTAAATCAAAAATTTTATTTCTAGCTCCTACTCGTCCACTTGCTCAACACCATCTTAATTACTTTACAAAACATCTTCCAGAACTTTATGCAGACATGCAACTCTTCACAGGAAAAATAGACTCTGAAAAAAGAAAAAAAATATGGCAAACAGCAGATATAATATTCTCAACACCACAATGTATCTCAAACGACCTAAAAAATAATTTATACAATTTATCAGAAGTATCTTTATTAGTAGAAGACGAATGCCATCGTTGTGTAAAAAACTACTCATATACTTATGTTGCTCAAAAATACAAAGAACAATCTGATAATTTCCATGTCCTAGGCCTAACAGCTTCTCCAGGAGCAGACAAAAAATCAATTAAAAAAATCTGCGAAAACTTAAACATTGAAGATGTAGAATTAAGAACAAGAGAATCAGATGATGTTAAAGAATATCTTCAAGAACTAGAAATCCAAACAATAAAACTAGACTTCCCAAAAGAATTTTTAGAAATCTATTCAATGATACAAAGAATCTATCAAACAAAAGTAGATGAACTAAAAAAAAGAAACCTATTATTTGGGCCTGCAAATAAAGTAACATTACTCAAAGCTCAAGCAACAATCATGAAAGCAATCTCTTCAGGAAATAAAAATTTCAATCTTCTTTTAGGAGCATCTGCCTGTGCCTTAGCAATTAAACTCCAACATTTATCAGAACTCCTAGAAACCCAAACACTAGAAACAACAAACGAATATATCAAAGAACTTTTCAAACAAGCAGAACAAAAAAAATCAAAAGCAGTTCAAAGATTAGCAAAAATGCCAGAATTCAACTTAGCATCAATTAAATTAAATAATTTAATCTCAAATAATATAGAACACCCAAAATTAATAGTATTAAAAGATTTAGTAGAAACAGAATATGAAAATAATAACAAAACAAAATTAATTATCTTTGCTCAATTCAGAAATACTATAAGTCAAATTGCAAATTACTTAAATAAAATCAAAGGAATCAATGCAAAAGTTTTTGTAGGCCAAGCTAAAAAAATAATACATAAAAAAGAATCAGGCTTAAATCAAAAACAGCAACAAGAAATAATAAAAGAATTTTCAGAAGGAAAAATAAATGTTTTATGTGCCACTTCAATCGCAGAAGAAGGATTAGATATTCCAGAAGTTAATTCAGTTGTTTTTTATGAACCAATACCTTCAGCAATTCGTTCAATTCAGCGTAGAGGAAGAACAGCAAGATTGATAAAAGGAAAACTTATAATGTTAATAACAAAAAAAACAAGAGACGAAGCATACTACTGGTCAGCTTTTCACAAAGAAAAAAGAATGCATTCTGCAATTGATTCTATTAAAAAAGAATTCCAAAATGGAACATTTAAGACAAATAAAAATTCAGATATAAACCAGCAGACACTTGATTAATTTTTATCCTATTAAAAGGGAGGGTGGGAGGGTTTTATTATAGGATAAAAATTAAAACCAAAGAACAAAAAGAATTATTTTAATCCTTCAAAATATTTTTCTTAAAATATTTTCTATTATGGTAATAAGTTATGATTCCTGCTCCAACTATTGCCCCAAGGGCATTGTAGAATAAATCAATAGCATTATTCATATAATCCCCCACCCCAGCCCCAGCATCCAACCAAATAACTCCAATTAATTCAACTAACTCAATTAAAGTTCCAAATCCCATTGCCATTAAACTTAATATCAAAAATAAATAAAGATTTCCAAGATTACATCTATCAGAAAATCTTGTATGAATTAAATTATAAACTACAAATGCAACAGTAAAAATCCCAAAAAAATGAACTATATTATCATACTTAAAAATCCAAAAAACCATATCATACAATCTCATTCCCTGAAAAAACATAACTCCTGCAGCAGCATGCATTAAAAAAACAAACCAGATTAACCCTAAAATTGGAAGATGTAATCTCAACTTCCTATGTAAAACATAAACCAATAATACCAAAGGCAACAAAATTGCATCATAATAAATAAACTCTTTATTCTTCAAAACAATAGCCACAGCCAAAAAAATCATCAACAAAACAACAATCAAAATTGTGAAAAACTTAATTTGTTTTTCATCACCAACCTTTTTAACCATAAATATATCTAGACAATTTAGTTTAAAAATATAACTTAATTAAAATAAACATAACTAAAATGCCCCTACTAGACATCTTCAGAAAAGAAAAACAACAAACTCAAGAAACTAACAGACCAGTAATTACAGCAGACATTCATGAAAAAAACTCTCTAGTAATTTCCTATCTAGCCCACATTGGAATAGATTCAGAAATGAAAAAACTTCCAGTAGCAGATTTCTTGGTAAAAGGAATAGCAATTGAAAGAAAAACAGTTTCAGATTTTCTAAACTCAATGATATCAAAAAGATTAATAAGACAACTAAAAGAAATGAAACAATATAAAGAATATTTTCTAATAATCGAAGGCATAGAAGAACATGAATTATATAACGACGATAAAACTTCTGAAAAGGGGTGGGAAATTAATAATCCCATCAAAAGGGAGGGAGGGTTGGGTTTTTATGGGATTAGTAAAAATGGAGGGGGAATAAATCCAAACGCAATAAGAGGATTTCTTCTAGACATAATTCTAAAATACAAAGTCCCAATTATTTTCACAAAAGACTACAAAGACACAGCAAAATTTCTCAAAGTTCTAGTTCAAAAAAAACCAATAGCTCATCAATCTTTAAGAGAAGTAACAAAAAGAGCAAAAAATAATAAAGAACAACTAGAAATTATTTTAGAGGGTTTCCCAAACATTGGCCCTGCAACAGCAAAAAAACTTCTTAAAGAATTTGGAAATTTAAGAAACATTATAACAGCTTCAGATACTCACTTAGAACAATTAATAGGGAAAAAATCAGAATCAATTATCAAATTCAGAGATGAAAACTATTAATCAATTCCAACAAATTTTAAATCCTTTTTTCCAAAAATCCTTTTACAATAATCACATAAAAATATTCCATCTCCTTTATAATTAACTTTTGGATCTAATTTTTCATGAGCATCATTACTTATACAATTTTGATTATTACAATAAACTATCTTCATTAATTTAGGAATTTCAATCTTCTTCTTATCAACTACAACTCCATTCTCAACAATACTCACACTTGCATTTTCAGCTATCAACGCAATAAGATTTAATTGATACTCACTAAGACTTGCACCTTCAACTTTAAGAATTCCTTTTTTATCAATTTTCTGACTTGCATATCCATCTCCCAAAGAAACCCTACCCTCTCCCTTAGAATCAAACCCTAATATTCTTGCTAATTTCCAAACCTCTCCTTGAGGGATATGATCAACAACAATTCCATTTTCAATATACCCAATTATCTTCTCACTCATCTTTTCCTCCAGCTAACAAAATAAGAAGAGCTTTTCTAATATACAATCCATTTTTAGCTTGTTGAAAATAATGCGCAAAATTTGTTTCATCAACACTTTCTTCAATCTCTCCAACTTTTGGCAAAGGGTGCATAATTTTTAATTCATGGTTAACATTTTTTAGCATTTCCAAACTAAGTCTATAGACTTTTGAGATTACTTCATATTCCTGCTCTCCCTCTAAACTCTCTGGAAATCTTTCTCTTTGAATTCTTGTCATATAAATTATTGGAAAACTTCTAATAGACAATTCCAATTCTTCTAATCCTTTTTCCTGAAAAGAAACTCCTTTTTTACTTAGTTCATTAAGAATATATTTTGGCATCCTCAAAGAGTCAGGAGATATAAAAACCATCTCACATCTAGGATATTTTGATAAAGCTAAAGCCAACGAATGAACAGTTCGCCCATATTTCAAATCTCCAGCAAGAACAATTTTTGTTCCATCTAAACTTCCTCTTAATTCCTTAATAGTATACAAATCTAACAATGTCTGAGTTGGATGCTGGTTCTGCCCATCTCCAGCATTCATCACAGGAACATCTAATAAATCTGCAACAAACTTTGCACTCCCATCTCTCTTATGTCTAATAATAACAAAATCAGGATTATAACCTTCAATTATTTTAACAGTATCTCTCAATGTTTCACCCTTATTCACAGAACTTGTTGCAATATCAAAATCTAAAACTCTTCCTCCCATCTGTAACATAGCTGCTTGAAAACTTGAACTCGTTCTCGTAGAATTTTCAAAAAACAATGGAGACATAATTTTTCCAGCCATTTCATTCTTAAACTTTTCAGGATACATTTCAACCTCTTTAGTTACATTCAAAATATGTTCAATTTCATCAAGAGAAAAATCTTCAATAGATATCACATCTCTTCCTTTAAAATTCATACTGCATCAACCTCCTGCTCAAATCTCTTTAAAATAACTTTTCTTATTCTTGATTTTTCATTATCAGAAAGTCCAGGAAATAATCTTGAACCAGCACCTCCAGGAGTAATAGCTTCTTCTAATCCTTCAAAAACCAAACCAACATCTTCATCAACATAACCTCTTTGAATCCACCAATCATAAAGAGCAGCTCTGTTTTGACTAAAAGAAGTCATCCCTCCAACATCATAAACTTTAGAAAACTGATTAATAAAATCTACAAGAACTCTATCATCTACTCTTCCCCTACAAAAATAATGTTCATCCATTAAAATATAATTAATCAAAACCAATATATAAATAAACCCCCAACTCCAAAATATATAACCAACCAAAACTATATTAATAGGGAAAACATATTATATAGGGTAATATTTTCTTTGGAGGATACTAATTTAATAAAAATAGACGATAAATATATCTAATGTAAAACCTATCTTAAAATATTTCTTTTATTAATTAAATCTTAAAACAAGATAACCAAGCATCGAGGTTATTGAGTTAGGGGGAGGAGAGATAATGAAAAACTATCCCAACAAAAATTATTCTATACTAGAAAATTCTTTTATGGAATTTTACATCAATCAAGGAGTTTCTAAAGAAAATTCTTCAACAACCTTATATTCAGGCCCAGCAGAAGTCAACTCACTCTTCATTAATTTAAATTTATTAACAACAAAGTTTATATTCTTAATCTTAACTTTTTTCAAAGCTTCTAAAAACTTCTCCCTATCCTCAACAAAATTAACTCTAGCAATTGTAACATGACTCATAAACCTCTCTTCTTTCTTAAACATATCTTTCAATTTATTATCAATCTTTTTCTGTAAATCCAACAAGCTCTCTCCAGCAAGATGTAACCAAATAATTTTAATGTGTTCTTCTGTAAAAACTCCTATCTCATCAATTCTAACTTCAAAATCTTTTATCTCTATATCTTTTAATCTCTTTTTAATTTCCTCAATTTGTTCTCCAGTTATTCCATCTCCTAAAAACTTCAAAGTCAAATGTAAATTATCATATCTTGTAAAATTCCCTTTAAACTCAGGAAGTTTCTTCTCCAACTTCTTAATTTCATGCTGAACTTTCTGGGGCATATCAATTGAAATAAAACATCTCATACAAATTAAACAACACCAAACTTTATATATTTTATTTATTTATCAAAAATATGAACTTTAAAATCATAACACTAATAATCTTAATAATTTCAATAATAATTCTAGTAGGATTTTTTATCTACGCTCCTCAGTTAACAGGAACAGTAGTTGAAAACCCAGATGAAAAATATACATATACAAAAGCAATTTGTAATGGTTCAAATTACTGTCAAGATCACAAAATAGAATGTGAAGGTAAAGAATCAATTTCTATATCACCAATTCAAGGAGCAGCTGTTCAACACCCAGATAACTGGAAAGATCCAAGGACAAATGAACAAATAAGTAAAACTTGTTAATATTAAAAAGAAACAGAATCAAAAGCCGACATCCGAAGCCAAACAAAAAATCCGAAGATTTCAAGTCTGATTGCTCTGTCAGCCCTTATTTCCTATTATATTGAATAAAATAGACTTTATAAAGTTTACGATTTGTTAGATTAATTCAGCCAAAATCTTAGCCCCCACCCCCACTGTCCCTCCGAACTTAGGCAGTTCCATGATATTATCACTTTCCTGCCCCGGCGAACTGCCTGAGGGAGTATCAGTATCCTTAACACTATCAATCTCAACAATATCAACAGCTCTCAAATTCTTCATCAAAGCAATTCTCTGTATTAAATAAATCATCTGTCTCGAAGTTAACCCTCCAGCAACTTGATAATGAGTCGATGGAGCAAAAGCAGGATCAACAACATCAATATCTAAACTAACATACAACTCTTTACCATGCGCAAATTCAGTAATAACATCAGCCATTTCCTGAATATTTTCCTCTATCTGATTAATTGAAATAATCCTTATTTTTTTTTCACTAACATACTTAATCTCTTCTCTAGACATATTTCTAATTCCAACCAGCAAAACACTTTCAGGTTTTATTTCCCCTCCATCAATCAAACCTCTTAACCACTCTTCATGACTTGGCTCTTTCATAGGATTGTCACAATCAGCATGCGCATCAAAAACAATCAAACAAGGCTCCTTCTCTGCCATTTTAACATTATGAACAAAAGCCCGAACAGTAGAATAAGAAATACTATGATCCCCTCCTAAAAAAACAACTTTATCCTGATTCTGAAAAATATCATTAGAATTTTTATAAATCAACTGATTCTGCTCTTCAAGATTCTCATTATTAACATGACTCTCTTCCAAATTCAACAATTGACTATCAATAATCTTTCCTTTCTCACTAGAATGAATCTCTTTTAATTTCTCCAAAATAGCATTCCCAGCATCTCTACAACCATTTGTCTTCCCAAAAGCATTCAATCCTGGAACTTTAACAATCATAACCATTAATACAAAAAACCAAACATATTTATATACATTTTCATTTAAACAACTAACTAAATAAAAGAGGTAAAAATGGTTAAACAAAAGAGTGATTTAGAAAAGTGGTTAAGTCTAATTGCATTAGTTTTAATAATATGGAATTTATTTTTTCATAATTCATTAACAATGGGAATGATGACTTGGAATCTCGGAAATTTAGGGGTATTAATAATAGCTATTGTTTTAGTATTAATAACCTTCAATAAAAAATAATCATTTTTCAGGAATCAAAGCAAACGAAGAATAATTTTTTAATTTAAAATTTTTAATATCTTCAAATTTAACCTTCTTAATATTCTCTTCAAAATCATAATGTTCTTCTGCTGAACCATTAAACTCAAGCCTCATCAAACTATCCATAACATTAATAGAATCTTCCTGTCCTAACTTATTCATCCCAATCAACTGCTCCTTAACTTCATCAACATCTTTTTTTTCAATCTTACTAATATCTTTAAACTCTTTTAAAATCAACTCCTGAACTTTTTTAATTTTCTCAGGAACAGTCCCAACATAAATTCCTCCATAACCAAAATTCTTTGCAAAATCCAAATAACCATTAACAGTATAGCACAAACCTCTCTTCTCTCTAATCTCCTGAAACATTCTAGAACTCATTCCCATCCATAAATAACCTCCAACAACATCATAAATATGTCTTTTCTTATCACTCAAAGGAACACCATGAAAACCAAACACATAATTAGCCTGATCAACACCTTTTCTCTTTTCAACAACTTCATTATTAATTTTCACAGGCTCAACTATTTGTAATTTCCTAGAATTTGTAGGGTAACTCTTTTCAACATACTCACATATATCGTCGAAATTAGCTTTTCCAACACAACAAACAATCATTTCATCACTTGTATAATTTTTCTTAAAAATATCCTTAACATTTTCCAATTCCAAACCAGCAACACTATTAACATCTCCTGCAATTGAAGATCCAAAAGGCTTCTTATACAACATCTCTTTAATTTTATCTAAAACATAACTCCTTGGACTATCTTTATACATCTTAATCTCTTCAATCACAACTTTTTTCTCTTTTTCAAAATCCTTAATATCAAACTTAGGATGCAATATCAAATCAGAAGCAATATCTAACCCAACATCCCAATGTTTTGAAGGCATCTTATTCCAATAAGATGTAACTTCTTCATCAGTAAAAGCATTCAAAACTCCTCCTCTTTTTTCAATCTCCCTAGCCAACTCTTCAGAACTTCTATTTTTACTTTGCTTAAACATCAAGTGTTCCATCAAATGGCTTATTCCTTTAACTTTCTCACTCTCATATTCAGCTCCCCAATTAACACTAGCACTACTAGCAATTATAGGCAAATTCCTCTTTTCAAACAAAACAGTCACACCATTCTTCAGCTTTTTTTTATAAAATTCATGTTTCATCACATTCCTCCTGTTCTTAATTTAAACCAAAAATTAGCAATTCCAGCACTTCTATCAACAATATATCCACTATCATCCTCTCTAACTCTATACTCATCTCTTAAATCTTCTCCTTCTCTTTCAGCTTTTTTTTCTTCTTTTTTATCCATTTTATTTATACTATAATCAAGTGGTTTAGGTTATTTTAATTTTTACCTCATTAAAAGGGTGG
>Ga0180007_10006143_pt1 | contig 11833 bp, 10 predicted proteins | sample MM_PC_MetaG_FD_121122 | JGI IMG/M metagenome (GOLD analysis project Ga0180007, IMG submission 121122) | Groundwater microbial communities from the Aspo Hard Rock Laboratory (HRL) deep subsurface site, Sweden - MM_PC_MetaG | ecosystem: Environmental > Aquatic > Deep subsurface > Groundwater...
AGGCTCTGCCGATTACCGACGCAAGTGAGGGAAATGCGGGAGAGTTTACTCTACCATATGGACCGAACGCCGCGTCGGCAAGAGGCTCTGCCGATTACCGACGCAATATTTCATTTTTATGAAGCTTATGGATAATAAAGGAATTTAGTGCCCGTAGTCAAGTGATTCACCTTGTAGCAATTGATGTTTTCCGCTATGCTCCTTCCGTTTTTAGCACCCGTATTTCAACGGATAGAATGCGGGCCTCCGAAGCCCGAGATCCAAGTTCGATTCTTGGCGGGTGCACCATTATCAAAAATTTCCCGATCGGGAAATTTTTGATAATGGCATTTGTCTGGCACGATGGAAATCTTGTCCTTGACAATTCCTTGAAGAAAAAATATTCTTCTTGCTCCCGTTCTTTTCTAATGCAAGCGAGGAGGACGCATGCCGTTTGTCACAACCCAGTTCGTCATCAATCCGGTTGATGAGATTGAGGAGCAGGATGCGGACTCGGATGAAGATGAAGATTGCGCGCAAGCCGATGAATCCGGCAGCGACGATCATGCGCATGTGCGTGTTGCAAGGCCAAAAGAAGGTTTTGCCGGAAAACCCTGCAAAGCCTTGCTGGACGATGGCCGCATGTGCGGCACTATCATCTCTAGGTACAACTTGCACTCCGAGCAGATCTGCAATGTTTGCAGTCGGCGTTTTGCGCGACGAAACCAAAAGCCCCGTTTCTTCAAAAAAAGCTACGAGTTGAAGTTGCGTTGACGCTTGTGTCGCGAAGTCCGATCTCAACCGGTGCTACCACCGGTTTTTTTATATACGCGAAAATGACTTGCCACTAATGCTCTCTTTTGCGATAGTATTGCGGAATATGAGAATGACACAACTTTTTACAAAGACCGCGAAAGAGCCGCCGCACGACGCCGAATCCGCGAATGCCAAACTGCTGGTGCAGGGCGGATTTGTGCATCAAGAAATGGCCGGGGTTTATTCATGGCTGCCGTTGGGGCTTAAAACGTTGCGGAAGGTGGAAGCGATTATTCGTGAGGAAATGGATGCCTTGGGTGCGCAAGAGATCTTGATGCCCGGCCTTCAACCGAAAGAGAATTGGATGACGACCGGCCGCTGGGACACGGTTGATGTGTTGTTTAAGCTTAAGAGCCAGACGAAAAAAGAATTTGCGCTAGGGGCCACGCATGAAGAGATTGTGACACCCCTCGTAAAGTCGTTTATTTCATCTTACAAGGATTTGCCATTGGCGGTATACCAGATTCAGACAAAATACCGCGACGAGTTGCGGGCTAAGAGCGGCGTTTTGCGCGGGCGTGAGTTTGGAATGAAGGATTTGTATTCATTTCATTTGTCGCAAGAAGATTTGGAGGATTTTTATGGACGCGCCATGGAGGCGTATATGCGGGTCTTTGGGCGGTGCGGCATTCGCGCGAAAGTTACGGAGGCGTCGGGCGGTGATTTTTCCAAAAAGTTTTCCCACGAATTTCATTTGGAAACACCGGCGGGAGAAGATAACATTTTAGCGTGTACAGCATGCAGTTTTGCGCGAAACGCGGAAATCGCGACGGTGAAAAAAGGCGGCTCCTGTCCTGAATGCGGCGCCGCACTTGGCATGACAAAAGGGATCGAGATCGGCAATATCTTTGATCTGGGACATAAATTTGCCGAGGCCTTTAATGTCGAAGTAACTACTGAAGACGGCGAAAAGCAGTTGGTGTATATGGGGTGTTTTGGCATCGGAATTACGCGGCTGGTGGGCGCCATTGTTGAGGCGTCGCATGACGATCGCGGTATCATTTGGCCGAAATCCGTCGCGCCCATGGCAGTCCATCTGGTTTCATTGTCGTCAAAAGACGCAAGTTTGCAGGCGCGCATTCGTGAAACGGCAGAGGGGCTTTATGATGATTTGGAAAAAGAGGGGATTGAAGTTTTGTGGGATAACCGCACAGATGTGAGCGCCGGAGAGAAGTTGGTGGACGCGGATCTTCTCGGATTTCCTTTGCGTTTGATAATTTCGGAGAAGACTTTAAAAGACAATGCATTCGAGTGGAAATTGCGGCAAGAAAAAACATCGTCGCTGGTGACTGTGCAGGATATACGCGATGAAGTGATTGCGTTTGCCGCGGAAGAGTAGAAAGGAGAGGGTTTTTACTTATATGTTGCTATGGTACAATCCATACCGGTTTTATTTTTTTGATTTTTTTATATGCCAAAAACAAGAACTAAGACGCGCGTTGCGTCCAAAACCTCCACTCGCATTTTAATCGGAGTAACGGCAATTGCCCTAATGGGGCTTGCGGCATACGGGTACAGCTACGGCTATGGTTTTATAACAAGGCTGCAAACCAAAATCGCTCCACCGCCAGTAGCGGTTAATGTCGTCGAAGTATCGCCAGAGGCTTCAAGGCCAATCATTATGCCAAAGGCGGAGAATGAGCCTTTGCTTGCCCGATCCCTTGCCCCTATTTTAGTTTCCCTAAAAAGCAGCGGATCGACACAGAACGTCAAACTGTTTTCATTCAGCGCAACTCCTCTACAGCAACAGGAACAATTTGGGGACGTGACTATAAAACAGCTGGTTTATTCGCTGACTGTGACCAGGGGTTTGAAGCTGTCGAAATTCAGTTTGGCAGGATTTTCAGAGACCGCAACGTCGCTTACGCCGCTTTCAATTGTCGCCTATCGAGCAACAGGGACAAAACAAATATTCCATGTTGGGAAAGGGGATTCAGAGAGTATAATTTCCGTCCCAAAACCAGATGTGGATGATGAGGAGTTTATTGTGGTCGTAACAGCGAAAGATAAAGAATTCAAACTCGGAAATCAGAACACCATTACATTATCTGCGGATGTCGAACTTGTAATTGATCTTGCGCCGCAATCGATGTCTGTAAAAATAGAATTGTTGACCGATGCATCATTAGACAAGGTCGGCGGTTATCTGTGGAATAACCGGAAATACGGCGACAACGTGTTTACTGCCACGCCTGCAGATCCGAATATATATTATCTTATGCAAAGCGTAAAACCGGTTGACAATGAGACGTCGAATTTGAAACCCGACTATTTGCGCTGGTGTCCTTCGATTTTTTCCGACAGTAATGCAACGGCGCACAAGGCGGTTTTAGGGAGCGTTGGCGGTTCGAATGATTGGTTTTGCATGAAGGGATCTTTATTGGGTTTTGAAGTGAAGTTTATCAAATAGAAGTTCTCTTTTTTCCGCAGCGCGAACAGAATCTTTGCCTCCGAATCTGTAAACGCAGGCATAAATTCAAAAAAAGCGGATCTAAAAATTCTTCGGATTATGCGCGTGGATAAGCGCAACATCCGGACTTATTATTTTTTCTTTTACCAGCCACTGCAATTCTTGATCCAGATCAACCATGTGCTCGTCTTTGGAGGTGAAGATCGTATTTTGTAATTGTTCGGTTCGTCCCTCTCTTATCAGATTGGAGACCGCATGCGTATTTATCAAAACTTCATGGACCGGTATGAGCCTGTTGTCCAAACTCGGCAGAAGCAGCTGTGAAATTACGCCCTTCAGCATAAGTGAGAGCTGAAGCCTGATTTGCTGCTGTTGCGCGCCCGGGAATGAATCGATTATGCGCTCAACTGTTTGCGCGGCGCCGTTAGTATGCAGAGTCGTCAACACCAAATGTCCGGTTTCAGCCAAAGTCAAAGCCAATGAGATTGATTCCGGATCGCGCATTTCGCCAACCAGAACAATATCCGGATCCTGTCTGAACACATGTTTGAGGCCTTCTGCAAAAGTCAAAAAATCAAGCCCCAATTCGCGCTGCGTAACCAAGCTTTTTTTGGATTCGTAAACGAATTCAATCGGATCTTCCAATGTAACGATATGCTCGACGCGATTCTGGTTGATGTGCTCCAACATGCTGGCGAGCAGGGTTGATTTGCCTGCGCCCGTCGGTCCGGCAACGAGCACAAGACCTTGAGTGAGTTTTACGAATTCATCCGTCACTTCCGGTGCATCCAGTGATTCAAGCTTAGGAATGGCAGCTGGAATCAAACGCGCCGCTAAACCTGGCTTGCCTTTCGTCCAATAAAAGTTGATGCGAAACCTGTTGCGATCCTCCAGTTCGACAGAAGCATCAATGTCGTGTTTTTTTTCAAAAGCTTCGAATTTATTCGCAGGCAGTATTTTTTTTATGTCAGCCAATAAGTTTTTTTCCTCGACTGCAGCCTCGTTTTTAAGCGCTTTCAAGTCGCCTTGTATTCTAAAGATCGGCCTTTCGCCGGTGTGTATGTGGACATCGGAAGCTTTTGAAGAAACTGCTTGCCCGAATAGTTTGTGTATAAGCGAATTATTGTTTGGCGGCATAGAAATAGAATAGCATAAAAAATCACCTAGAAAAAATTATATTGCTTCGGCAGTAAAATTTTCCTTCCATGCAAAAATAAAAACCGCCGGCGCGAGACCGGAAGTTTTTTCAGGAACCTCTTTACATTGCCGCCGGTTCCTCCGCTTCAGGCGAGTGTTTCAGCGCATCCTTTAAACCTTTGCCAGCTTTGAATTTGGGAACTGTAACAGCTTTTATTTGAATCTTTTCTGACGGGTTTTGCGGATTGACGCCCATGCGTCCGGCGCGTCGTTTGGCGGAAAAAGTGCCAAAACTGGCGATCGTTACCTCGCCTCCTTTTTTTAGAGTTTCCGTGACAATGTCGACAAAGCACTCGACCATGTCTTCGGCTTGTTTTTTGGTCACGCCTATTTTTTCGGCAATGACGCTGATAAGCTCTGCCTTATTCATAGGTTTTGCGTTAATAATAAAAGGGATTTAATTAAGCGTAAACCTTTTTTCGCATCAGGGCAAGCGGGGAAGTAAGGAATGACGAATTATGAAATCCGAATGACGAATGGGAATAAAAGTTTTTAGTGCCCATTGCGGGGTCTCACGTCCTATGTCCTGCGTCTTCCCAAACCTAGATTCCAGATTCTAGATTCTTTTTTTACCGTGCGTACTCGATGATTCTGGTTTCGCGGATCAGGGTTACCCTCACTTCACCCGGGTATTTTAATTCTTGTTCGATTTTTGCGGCTACTTCACGCGCCAATTTTGTTGCGCCGAAATCGTCCATCTCTTTCGGATTAACGAAGACGCGAATCTCGCGGCCAGCCTGGATGGCGTAGACTTTTTCCACGCCTTCAAAGCCCGCGGCGAGGTTTTCCAGCTCTTCCAAGCGTTTGATGTAAAACTCCAGAGACTCTTTCCGGGCTCCGGGCCGAGCGCCGGAGATGGCGTCAGCCGCCTTCACAATAACCGCTTCTAGAGTTTTCGGCTTGTCTTCATGATGGCCGAGCGACTGATAGCAGATTTCTTCCGGGAATCCGAATTTTTTCAGGATTTGGTAGCCGAGCTCCGGATGGCCGCCCTGCAAGTCATGGTCAACAGCTTTTCCAATGTCATGGAAGAGCCCGCCTTTTTTACAGATTGTCACATCCGCTCCCAATTGTTCCGCCATCAAACTGGCCAGATTAGCGACTTCCGTAGAATGTTGCAGCTGATTTTGGCCGTGGGAAGTTCGATATTTTAAGCGACCTAGAATTTGCACCAGTTTGGGATCAATGCCGGCAACGCCAATGCCAAGTTGGAACAGCGCGTCTTCGCCAGCCTTTTTAATATCCAGCGCCAGTTCTTTTTTAGCTTCTTCAACAGCCTCTTCGATTCTGCCGGGGTGTATGCGTCCATCGGCGATCAGTTTGTCCAGCGCGCGTTTGGCCACATGTCGGCGGATGGGGGAGAAGCCGGAGATTGTAATCATGCCGGGTGTATCATCCACGATTAATTCGCAGCCGGTTAAGAGTTCAAGGGCTTTGATGTTCCGGCCTTCGCGTCCGATTATGCGACCCTTCATTTCGTCGCTGGGCAGTTCAACGTTCGTGGTTGTTGTTTCCACGACAGTTGAGGACGCCAAACGCTGGATGGCCACGGCCAGTATATTTTTCGCTTTGCGGTCAATTTCCTCCGATTCCATCTGTTCCAATTTGCGGACGCGCGACATCAAAGTCTCCTGGCTCTGTTCTTCAACCAGCTTCAACAGCCTTTCTTGTGCCTCTGCTTGGTTCAAGCCGGCCACTTCCTCCAGCTTGACGCTTTCATCCTGTTTCATCTGTTCGATGATTTGCTGGTCCTCCAACAGCTTGGAATTTTTAATTTCAATGTCTTTGCGGGCGTCCTCGATTTCCAATAATTTCGTACCAAAAACATTCTCCTTTTCGGAGAGAGCGTTCTGTTGCTTTTTTAATTCTTCGAGCGCCCGTTTTTCTTCCAAACGCGCATCTTCCAGAATTTTTACCGCTTTGTCTTTTGCCTTGATTAAGACCTCCTTTTCTTTGGTTTCAGCTTCGGCAGTCAATTTTTTAGCCTTGGCTTCAGCCTCATCAACCAGCTGCTGGAGCTTTTTTCCTTTTGATGAGACAATTGATTTGGCCGCTATAAAACCAAAAAACGATCCTAGAATAATCCCTAAAATAATATAAAAGAATGTCATAAAACATGATCCGTGACGTAAGACAGACATCCCTAAAAGCAGGGAACGGGCTTCTTCGGCTTTGACAGTGGCCTGTGTTTAATTTTCCAATAACGGCCGATACAATTGCGAGGAAGAGCCGACCACGGGCTGGTAGTTTTCTAAGCCATGGGCTTAGATCTGTCGTTACGTCCGGTACTGATAATAATTAAGGTCGGTAATCTAAAGGTATCAGTTTTTTTCCAGCGTGTCGAGTGTTTGCGCGTTTATCAGGAAAAAGTGGCCGATTCGCGTTCTTTTCAGGGCGGATAAATAACCGCCGCAACCCAAGGCGCGGCCGATGTCATCGGTTAGTGAGCGGATATATGTGCCGGAAGAACAGGTGACGCGGAAGCGCAGTGTTGGCCACTCATATTCAATCAGTATCAGTTCGGAAATAATGACGTGCTTTGTCGGGCGCAGATTTTCGGTTGCCGTGCCTTTGCGTGCGAGTTCATACAATTTTTTTCCGCCGACTTTCTTTGCGGAATAGATTGGCGCTTTTTGATCATACCCGCCACGGAATTTTTCAAAGGCTTTTTCGATTTCCTCTTCACTCGGCACTCGGCACTCGGTACTTTGCACTATCACGCCCTCCGGATCAAATGTGGTACTTGTGGCTCCAAGTTCCGCGGTCGCCTCGTAGGTCTTATCCAGTCCGACGTATTCCGATAAGCGCTTCGTCGCATCACCAATGCCCAAGATTAAAAGTCCGGTCGCGAACGGATCCAGCGTTCCGGCATGGCCGACCCTGCGCGTTTTGAAAATGCGACGCACGCGGTCAACCGCATCATGCGAGGTTATTCCGGCGGGTTTATCAATCAGGAGTATTTGGTCCATATGGACATCCTCTCACACTCTGACAACCTTGCGAAGGCTTTCAGGGGGATGGTAAACGGATTATCGCCGGAGTTCATTTTGCACCGGATGCGAAGTGCGAATTACATGGAAAAGAAGGTTGACCAAATTGCGGTTTTCCCGTAGGATGCGACGCATGAACGTATCAGATCTTGCGCGCCGATTGCGTGTTACCCCAAGTGAGCTTTTGGAAAGATTGCCGGAGTTTGGTTTTGATATCGGCAGGCGTGCCATTAAAATTGATGACAGAACCGGCGAACAGATCGCGCGGAAATGGATAGAGATGGAACGCCGCAAAAAGCTGCGCGACGCTTTGATTGTTGAAGCCAAACCGGGGATCGGCGAGGGGTCTACGCAGAAATTGAAAGAGATACATTTACAGCCAATGATAATTGTCAGGGATTTTGCCGGTAAGTTGAATATGCCGGTTACCAAGGTGATCCAGCAGTTGATGAAAGGCGGCATTTTAGCCACACAAAACGAGCGTCTTGATTTTGAAACAGCTTCCATCATTGCCGAGGAGTTGGGTTTTCAAGCTCTGCCGGAAGAAGCGAAGGGCGACGATTTGGCGGAAGTGATGCAGGCGGGCGATCGGGTGCGTGAGATTATGGACAGTGAGAAATCGGAAGACAACATTGCGCGTCCCCCGGTGGTTGTGGTTATGGGTCACGTTGACCATGGAAAAACCAAAACTCTGGATGCTATTCGTTCGACCAATGTCATGGGCGGAGAAGCTGGTGGAATTACGCAGCATATCGGTGCTTACATGGTGGAAAAGAAGGGGAGAAGGATTACTTTTATCGATACCCCCGGACACGAAGCATTTACAGTCATGCGCTCGCGTGGCGCTCGCGTGGCTGATATTGCGGTTTTGGTGGTGGCAGCGGATGACGGCGTCCAGCCGCAGACAAAGGAAGCAATCAGCATTATCCAGGCGGCGAAACTGCCGTTCGTGGTGGCGCTGAATAAAATGGACAAGCCGGAGGCGGATCCGGACCGCGTGCTCGCACAGTTGGCGGAAAACGGCGTAACCGTTGAAAATTGGGGCGGCAAAGTTCCGTTGGTGAAAATTTCAGCCAAAAGCGGATTGGGAATTGATGATCTTTTAGACATGATTTTGTTGGTGGCTGATTTAAATGCCGATAAAATAGTCGCTAATCCCGAACGCTTGGCAGCCGGCACAGTTATCGAAGCTCACGTGGACAAGGGCGAAGGGCCTGTTGCGACCGTCCTCGTGCAAACCGGAACTCTTAAGCGCAACGATTATATTGGTGTTGCCGGCGCCGCTTACGGTCGCGTCAGGGCAATGCGTGATTGGAACGGGGGTATGCTCGAAGCCGCGCCGCCGGGGACCCCTGTGAAGATTTTGGGTTTCAAGGCCGCACCGTCTGTCGGAGATATTTTGGAAGTCCCGAAAGATCCCAAGACGCTGCAAGTTAAAAAAGTGAAATCATCGTATCAGGTAGCTTCACAACTTTCAGCAACCAAAGTTGCTGTCGCTGAGGAAGATAAGACCGAAGCGAAAAAGATGCTGAATGTGGTTTTGAAATGTGACGTTTTGGGTTCGCTGGAAGCATTGCTGGGAATGTTTGAAAAAATACAGCACGATGAGATCGGCGTGGAAGTTATTAAAAAAGGTTTGGGCAATGTTACGGAAAATGACATCTTGCGCGCAGAGGATGCGCAGCCGGCTGTTGTGTATGGATTTAACGTAGCGATTACGCCGCAGGCGGCGATACTTGCGCGCGAGAAAGGCGTGGAAGTGAAAGAGTGGAAAGTTATCTATGATTTGTTTGACGATGTTGTGGAGCGTTTGAATGCCATGGTTCCGCCGGAAGTTATTGTTACGCCGCTTGGAGAATTCATGACGGCTGCCATTTTCCGGACTGAACACGGCCGCATGGTTATCGGCGGATCCGTGAGAGATGGGAAAATTGTAGCTGGAGAAAAGGTGCGTGTCTGGCGCGGGGAAGAGCCTGTCGGTGAGGGAGTTATCGAATCCGTCCAATCCGGCAAGCAGAACGTAAAAGAAGCCTACAGCGGCCAAGAGTGCGGTTTGGCGTTTAAGGGGAAGGTGAAAATTATTGTTGGTGATAAACTAGAGGTGTATCACGAGGATGTGAAGGAGAGGAAAGTGATTGTTCAGCGATAGCTAAACAATCATCCTGAGCGAGTACAGCTAGTCGAGGGATCCAATTTTCTAAGCGGTAGCCGAATAATAAAATAATTTTAAGACACCGGATAATCCAGCATACAAAAAATAAATTATCAGAAAAAGCCCGATAGGGCTTTTTCTGATAATTGCTCAACGCGATTTTTTAAAGTAAAAATCCCGCGCGTTTTTTTCATGTGGACCGAGGGTAGGTATCGTTAAGACTGTAACGTAACCCCCGACCTTGTATTGTGAGGCTAATCGAATTAGATCTGATTGGCAATCAAATGGATAGGCGTAGACACTTTTTTGGACTTGAAAACAACCTAGGGAACATAACATTCGTTGGAAGCTCTGGCGCTTTTTCGGGTATTCGGGAATATCGAATAGTATCAATCTCCAAAAATGATCCCATTTCCGTCCTTTGATAACTTTAAAATTATCCTTACTTAAACGTGAAAAACCCCGTTCTGTCAGCATAATGGGCGAGTGCTCGTCTTCTTCATCATATGTGATGAGTTTTCTGACCTTTAATCTTCTCAGTAGTTGTTTAATTTCCCAGGCAGAATATCTTCCAAGGTCTTTCACGAGTTTGTCGGCCGTTTTTCCTTGGGAAAGCAGACCGGCAATCGTTACTAACGTTCCCATTGCCAAGATTTTCAGTAATGAGCACGAGATGATTTTTGCACTTTCTCGGGTTTTTCTTTTCATAGTCCTCCTACATATACCGCTGCCATATAATTTATTGCGTGTCAAGGGCTTGAAACTTAGGTTAATTATCAATTTTTTCTCTATCGAGATAAAATTGATAATGGGAAAGGGGGTGGATTGGGGGCTGTGGAAAAAATATGGAGGCGACTGTGAATGCTCATCCCAATAATTCCAAATCGATGATGGAAATATGTGTAATTAATACATAGGGCCAACGCATCCCTTGTCCTCTTTTGGATAAAGTCGTAGTCTAAGAACAAATTATTAAGAGTTTATTTTTTATGGAACACACCTTTACTGATGCCGCGTTTGAAACGGATGTACTCAAATCATCCGTGCCTGTTTTAGTCGATTTTTGGGCGCCGTGGTGCGGGCCGTGCCGTATGATGGCTCCTGTAATCGAGGAGATCGCAGCAGAAATGTCTGCCGAGGTGTTGAAAGTCGGGAAATGCAATGTGGATGAAAATCCTAAGGCGGCGCAAACTTACGGCATTATGTCCATTCCGTCTTTTTTGATTTTTAAGAACGGACAAGTGGTTGAGCAGTTCAGTGGCTCGATAGATAAAGAAACGCTAAAGGATCGTATTCAAAAACACATAGCTTGATAGCAAATATCCAACCAATGATCATTGGAAATTGTAAATTGATTATTGAAAATTTTTATGACTCATAGGCTTGTTATCATCGGTTCAGGTCCGGCCGGTTGGACTGCGGCGATTTATGCGGCGCGCGCTTTGTTGAAGCCGGTGTTATTCGAAGGCGCGGAACCGGGTGGGCAATTAACAACCACCACGGAAGTCGAAAACTTCCCCGGTTTTCCCGAGGGTGTAATGGGCCCTGAATTGATGGAAAAATGCAAGCAGCAGGCCAAGCGTTTTGGTACTGAAGTGATTTCAGAAACCGTTGAAGCCGTGGATTTTACCGCCCGCCCGTTGAAAATCACGGCCAAGGGCAAGACATACGAAGCCGAATCCGTCATCATCACGACTGGAGCCACTGCACGACGACTTGGTCTGGAAAGTGAAAAAGCGCTTTATGGCAAAGGCGTGTCAGCCTGCGCAACCTGCGACGGATTTTTCTTTAAAGAAAAAAAAGTTTTGGTAGTCGGGGGAGGTGATTCAGCCATGGAAGAAGCGGATTTCCTGACGCGTTTTGCTTCCGAAGTTACGATCATCCATCGCCGCGACGCATTTCGTGCTTCTCGGATTATGCAGGATAGGGTTTTGAAAAATCCGAAAATAAACGTCATCTGGAATGCGGAAGTGGTGGAAATTTTAGGCGTGGATGTCGGGCGCGTAACCGGCGTTCGCCTTAAAGATACGCAAACCGGAGAAACTCGCGAACTGGCCGCTGACGGCGTATTTTCAGCCATCGGGCATGAACCGAATACGAAACTATTTGAAGGCGTCTTGGAGCTGGATGAGAAAAAATACATCAAGACAAAACCGGACAGCGCACAAACCAACGTCGAGGGAGTTTTTGCCGCCGGTGATGTACAGGATGCGAAATACCGCCAAGCCGTTACAGCCGCCGGATCAGGCTGTATGGCGGCTTTGGAGGCGGAAAGGTTTTTGAACGACC
>Ga0180007_10006144_pt1 | contig 11832 bp, 10 predicted proteins | sample MM_PC_MetaG_FD_121122 | JGI IMG/M metagenome (GOLD analysis project Ga0180007, IMG submission 121122) | Groundwater microbial communities from the Aspo Hard Rock Laboratory (HRL) deep subsurface site, Sweden - MM_PC_MetaG | ecosystem: Environmental > Aquatic > Deep subsurface > Groundwater...
AGGTCACGAGACCTCGGAATCACAGCGATATTCTCGATTCTGTTATCCGCGGGTTGACCATTTAGGTTTATGGAAATCCAACCTTTAGGGATTTCTCCATGTTTCTTTACCCAAGTCTCTCTTCGAGAGTTCATTAAAACCTCCTAACTATCAGTTTAGCTAGTTGGTGCTGTGGCATCTGAGGTCTGGCGGTATACCCAGCCGTAACCAGCTGACGGTCTCTCACCATAGGCATACTCATCACGATGATAAATATGCTCTCCACCACCACCACGTTTCTCGTTCCTGACAGATACGACCCGTGGGGCTCTACCCTGAACGAGGACAATACCTTCCATGGAGAAGACTCCACCAATGGCATTAGAACTTGTTATGGTGATGTTCCCATTCTCGAAAATCTCGACACCACCTACCATACCCCTGAAACCTTCAGCAAACACCCGGGCAGTCAAACCTTCTGGAATTGGGTAAGTACCGACTCCAGCCGTAGCTTCGGAATATAGGTCGTGAATCTGGAATCCATGTAGCACTCCCCTGTATGGAGGGTTCCCAGGTTCGGTTACGTTAGATGATATATTTGACTTGGAAGAAGAGATATAGCCACTCGTCATCGTAGCACCGGAGCCAGGTTCAGATGTGGTTGCGCCGGTAGCGAATAGAGTTAAACCATCCTCGTCCTTTTTGCGTTGTATCGCCTCTTGCCCGAGGCGTCCTATCCTGGCAAGCCCGATTTTACTGATTCTAGCTTTAACCCTGTCAGTTATGAATGTCTCCACCACAACCATTGTCGGGGTGACAGTCAATAGGCTATCGGCAATCTGTTGAGGGTTATCTATTTCCTCAGTTTCGGTTTCAGCCTGCGCTACTAAAGCTGCATATTTTATTTCTTGCCATGAGTTACCGATACCCTCTGGGAGGGTTTGTTTATCTACGAGTTGGGGCATAACCCCTTCGTATTCTCTGGTTGATACTGCCGAACTCCTAACGTCATCCAAGGAATCAGCCAGTGAACCAGTTGTAGTCCATCCTGCGGCCATGTTAACCTCCTATTATTATTCTAGTTGTTGTTCGATTTTTCTGGCTCTTTCAAAGTTCGCCTTGGTCTTGGCTAGTTCACCTGAACCCCAAGCCCTCTTAAACTCTGTATCCGATTGCGATGAGCCAGAGGATGAATTATTGTCGCTCTTAAAAAGGTCAGGGTATTTCTCCTTCAGGATTTCGTTAGCCCTGGCTTCCGCCTTGGTATCAATATCCTGTGGGGGTTCTATGGTTTGTTTTACTGGCTCTTTGGTAGTGGTTCTTAAAATCCTATCCATTTTCCTATGTGCCCTTTCAAACATCCCAGTGTTCTTTGCTTCTTCAAAAGTTTTTACTATGTCGTTAAATTTTGGGTCGTTAATATCGTAGCCAGCTTCTTTAGCTGTGCTTTCGAGTTCTTCCCATTCCTCAGCTACAATTCTAGTCTGTGTAGCAAGTCTCTGGTTTTCAGCCTCTTGTAGCTTTTCCTGCGCTATCTCCCTTTCTAGTGCAGCGATTCTAGGGTTAGTCTCCCCAGTCTCAACTTGCCTGGCTCTCATTTCATCTAAGAGAATCTGAGTCATCCCGTTTGGTTTGACAGTAGTTTCCCTTAACCTCCGTATTTCATCGTCTTTCTTGGCTATTGTCTTTTGAATACCTTGATACTTTTCCCATGCAGCCTCTTTCGCTTCTTCCTTGGCTGCCTTTAGGTCGGCATCATATTTCTCCTGGGTAATAACTTCGGGTTGAGGGGTTACTTCCGCTACGGGTTGATTCTCCTCTTCCACTATTCTTTCCCCTACCATATTAGTTCCTCCTATTTATTTTATTATGGAATTGTCAATTTCCCTTTATTAGATGGCGTTGTTGGCGTTGTACCACCTTGAGTCTGTGTATCCATGTAGAAAAATAATGATTCCAATGGTTTCTTCCCTGTAAATACATCGTAAAAATCCTTCCATGCTAAAGAACCTGGTATAAACGCACCAAATGAATATTGAATTTGGCGTAAACCTGCTTTCCTTTCAGTATCATTATCTGCTGCAACATACTTATATAACCCAAGTGTAACTTGAGCTACTGGTGACAGATAAGTTGGCAACACACCCAAAAGGAACGACCTTTTATAACCCAACGCCGTAAGAGTAGCACCACCAACAACCAGATACTTTAAGTATGCCAGTCTTCTACTCCATGGTAACTTTAAACCATCGGTTGTTTCACCCTTAAACGCCCTGTGGAACGCTTCCTGGTGAAACCTGAAAAAGTAATTCATCCACCAACTTTGAAGTCTTGTTACTGGCGAAAGGGTTTTATGCCTGAATATCTCTGGCATTTCCATTGCAATATACCCAAACTGAGTAGCTCCAGCACCAGTCTCCATTTCCCTGAGTATCTTCCCCCCCTCGCTAGGATATAGAAATCCCCTAGGTTCCTTATATGTTCTTTGGGGATCATGCCAAGGATAATCAGAATATTTGGGGTTAGTTATTAAATCGTAGGTATCCCACCCTGAAACCTTCATTGCCTGATGAACATTTGATATAGCAGACCAGCGATAAGTCTTATGCCATTTTTTCTCTATTTCCCCCAATCCCTCTTGAGGTATATCTTCCAAGCCCGTATATCCCTTGTAATATAGACTATTCTCTATTATCTCATTCATCCAAGGTGGTGCTGGGAAAAATCCTTTTATATTTGATTCAATGGTATAGAAAGCTAGGTTCAACATAAGTTGTACTTTATTTCTTATAATGAGTTTAGGTCGAACAGGACCTAACACACCTGCCATAATAGTCCTACTGAGAACACGAGCTATATTAGTTATCGGTTGTCTACCAAGAGTTCTACCGAAAGGTTCAAGGAATGTGTTGATTACTCCAGCGATACCCTTGTTAAGAAACAACTGGTTTATTTGCATATCTAAATCAGTAGGCTGCCCCTTTATCACTATTCTTGCATAATCTTCGACCCACTTCTTAGTAGATGCTGGCATTACCTGCCCAATACGCTTTAATTCGTCAGATGATAGTTTATCGTAGATGGGTAAATCCTTAGACAATGCTGTTAATTGCTCGTTAAATGCCTTCAATGGCTGAGATAGATGAATTTCCTTCAATCCATTCCAGACCATAGCATTTGTAGCATAAATCAAGTCCTTTGAGAAATACGCTTCTAAGTCATCAGACAACCTCTTAAACTCTGACGGATTGAATACCTTAGCCCCGACAATCTTCTGTGACCAGTATTTAAGACTCTCAGGTAATGGGTAAATACCATTCAGGATTTCCAAAGCTATCCCCTCGGCGGCTACTCTGCGAACATACGATTGGCGGTATGGTATCAAATCCATACCGAGTAATTCTCTTATCTCGTTTTCTCCCTTGATTATCGTTTTATTAAGATTACGGAACCATGTAAATAACTCTCGTTCTTTATCACTAAGGAAATCAGGCGGTTCCTCGTACTTATTCAGCAACTCATTCATATCCTGTACGGCAGCCGTGGGTTCATTACGAATGAACGAACGGAACTTCTCTCCTACTCCTGTTCGGGCGAGCTTTTCTATCTCTAATCCCTTTTGCTTTACTGCTCCCATTAGAGCACCTGCTTCTAAATCAAACCTCTGTTTAGCCATTTCTGAAGGTCTGACTAATTCTCCAACCCCTAGTTTCTTAGCGTAGTACGTTTGCGAGGTGAGTAAACGAGCTGGAGTAGGTTGCTCATATGTTAGATTAAAAAAGTTTTCAGGAACAATAGCCTTAGTTTTCGGTAAAGACGGTGGGACAAATATCCTTTTACCACCGCGAACTTGCCAACTACCTCTAGGCATTCTTTGCAAAGTCTCAATAAGGAATGTAGCTTCCGCTTCTGTCATGTCAGCGATGCTTTTCTTTCCTATATAAGTCTGCGCAAATCTTCGCTTGGAAGCACCCCCCATCCCCTTTTCTTTTAAGATAGCGTGATACTGTATTTTTTGGGCATAAGTAGCAGGATTAGGGTCGGGAGGAAGAAACGCCACTCCGCCAGGAATAGGTGTTGAGACCACAGGTGTAGGAGTAACGCCAGTAGTTAGTTGCGGCTGTCCTTTAGACATCCATAATGGTGGTAATTCGGGAGGTTCTTTACCAACGGGTGTAGCAACCCCTGTAGTGGGTGTAACAGTCTGTTGTGGGGATGGCGCAACTTCTGGTAGGGGTTGAGATACTAGTTGCTGTATTCCAGCTTCAGGCATACCAGCCTCTTGGGAGAGGGATTCTTCAACTTTACGGAGTGTTCGGAAAAAGATATTTAGTTTGTCTACTACTTCACCAAATTGCTCTCTTGTTATGAGTTTACTAATTGGCAATTTCGTTTTACTAGGCAATTTACCTTCTCTTGCTTGAACTTGGTCATATAATCCACTCAGTCTACTGGTAAGGGCTTCTCTAATAACATCTGCTTTTTCTGGCGTATAAACCTTGCGTATTTGTTCCTCTAAGGTTTCAACGGGAACTTCTCCACGAAGAACTGGCAATAGATTGTCCTCTAATGTCTTGGGTATCGTAACCTCTGGGGCAGGTGGAACTATCGGCGGTTTCCCTGGTAACTTACCTCCAAACGCCTTGCCACCTTGAGCCATTGCTCCTGTCTGTGTGCCACGAGTAACAAGAGCTGATATTTTCCTTTCAACATCTCTAATAGTATCATCTACTGCTTGCTTCATTGCTTCAGAAGTGTTAGGTGTCCTACCCATTCTCCTGAGCATATTCTCAGTGGCCCTATTCTGTAACCAAATCTTATCCTTAGCAATTATATTGTAAAGTAAATCCTGAACCTGCTTGAGTTTTGCTGGTGGGACACCCCTACTTCTTTCAGCTATCCATTTATCTAATCCCGTATTCAATACTGTTCGAAAAGCTTTATCACTCACCTCTTTTGTTATAGGAATAAGAGAACGTATCCCATAATAACCACCATAAGCTAGAGTAAAAACTGCCCCGATAACTCCCAGTACATCCATAATTGTCTCTGCTTCAGGAGTTTCCAATGCCTCTCTTACCTGCCTGAATGGTGTAACCTCTCCCAAGGGTTCTAACTGCTGTGAGAATGGCATCCTCGATAATGGTATTTCCTCTTTTCTAAAAGTTGGTTGCCAATCGAGCCTATTAGGAAACAACTTTAGTTCCTCTGGCGATAATACATTCTGGTACTGCCTTCTAATTTCATCTGGAATATCTCGAGGAAAACCTAATAAATTAGAGGGGGTTACTCCTGCTGATGAAGGCATTACCTGATTGGTTTTACGGACAACAAGTCTCGGTGGCTTGGTTGGGGGATTACCTGTCTTTAATTCTTCCTCGCCCAAGTCTCTTTCTAGTTGCCATAATCTAGGCTTCCATAATACTGACGGCATATTTATCCTCTCTGCCTTGCTGGTTTCCAACTGTTTCTACCGAATGGTTGCTGTGGTAGCATTGATTGAGTTCTAGATAGTAAATCTTCCAGAGACTCACCACCAGCCCAATCCGCATACCCACTTAATTTCCTTAATTGTGATGGGGTTGTCGTACTTAGAAGTTGACCGCTAGGTGCTACTAATGGTTTCTTGACAAGCGGTTGCCCTGTAACCTGACCTGGCGAAAACGCCTTCATCCACTCAGGAGAAGGAGGTGCTGTCTTTTCAGCTTCCCATGCTTTCCATATTGCTTCAGGTTGGCTTCTTATTGCGCTTTCTTCGATATCCCTTTCTTGCAGTGCCCCACCATAAGCGAAGCGGTTTTCCATGTTTTTTACCTGCCACCAATCTATCCACTTGTCATCCGATGTCAACTGGGAGAGTAGTTGTTGTTTCCCCATCTCCCATATATCTGATTCCTGCCTTCTCTTCTGCATCTGCAACTGGTCAGCACTACCCATAGTGCCTTGAGGATTTACCTGATTCCTGGATTTATAATAATCTTCTTGCCGTTGATTACTCCATTGTTCGACAAAGGTATTCCGTTTATATTCAGCTAATGCGTATTTCTCCTTAGCCTGCTCTCTGGGAGTTAGTGTTTCATCGGGGTTATATATCCAGTTATTTTTAGTCCATTTAGCTACCTGTTGCTTAGAAGGGGTAGCTGGTGGACCTAGTGTTTGAAAATCCTTAACCCTAGTAGAGTTGGGTAAATCAGATGTGGAAGCACCTTGGGAAATCAACTGCGCTTCCGCCTGATATATCTGGTCGGCGACTTCCTGCTCAAGACCCTTACTTATTGCATCATCTAAATACTCCTGTAACTGTGGAAGATAGTTTTGAGCTGTAGTTTGCCTCGCAACCTGTGTTATCCCTCTAGATTCTTTCTGCTTTTGTAAAGCTGCCCGTTGTTCTACTACCCATTTCGCACCTTCCAGTGGGCCATTACCTAAAAGTTGCTTGTAAAAAGGGGCAGTAGTTGGCACAGTAGGAATTGAACGCCATGAACCAAACCCCTGTGGACTCGATTGCTCTTTGAGATTCACCATCGTGGTATTGAACATATCCTCATTGATAAACCCCTGTTCAAGATAACCACGATAAATTTGCTCTACATTGGTAAGGTAGGAAATATTATTTTCTAACGCAGCATAATCACCCGCAGTAAGATTGCCTCGCCAATATTCTTTATATTTATCTAGCCACGCTTCCCAGTCTTGTGACGGGGAATATTCTTCATCAGGCATTAGAAACCTCCTTTGAAGGATTCCATTTCTTTGATATATTTATTAGTATCTTCTTCACCATAAAGAGATACACGCTCCTGTAGACTCTCAGGAGTCATCTGTTCATACTCCGAGAGAGCTTCTTCTTTACTCATCTTGACAGAACGGAAAGGTTTAGTCTTCTTAAACTGCTCATGTAATTCCCCGCGAGCTTGTTTCAGAATGTCTAAAAGCTCATCTACAGCAAAATCGTAAATTGAACGTTCACTCATATTATCCCCTGTTGTATCCTTCTGGACTTTGCCTGGCTCCTCTAACACCCTCAGTCCCCATCTCAGTACCTAACTGTGTTTCGACTTCTCCCTGTACTCTCTGTGTACCTGACTTCGTTGGCGGTGACGTTAATCCACCTCGACCTAATTGGTTCTTCATTTGCTCCAGGTAGACTTCGATACCACCTTCCTTAGCACCTATAGAACCAAGCATCGCTGCTATATCCGGATTCTGTATTGTGACCTTCTCGGCTAACATCCTGCCAATTTCTTTCTTAGCTTCCTGCGGAGTCATCTTATGGTATTCGGTTAGGTTGGTATAGAGAGAAATCGCGCCTGTACCACCATTCCACATACGACTACCTAGTGTTTTCCGCCTATCATCTTCCAATGGGTCGTCTGCTTTTAATCTAACTGTGCATTTATAATCAGCCGATAAATCCTCTTTACTCATACCTTTGGGGATTTTACCGGCGGTCTTACAAACCTTAAAAGCCATCTCGAAGGCGGTAGCCCACATTGTTTCTGTGTTTTCTACTACAGACTCATACCTTCTCATCGCTGACATAAATGCCATATCATCCTGTCTACCACTGGAACCAAGAGGCCAGCCAGCCATAATGAACGGATGCCTCTGATTCAACTCCATAATAATGTCACGATGGTGCTGTAGTGTATCAGAAGATACCTGCCCCATCTCACGGGAAAGACCTAACTCTATCTTAGTATTAGGGGGTAATTTAGATAGAGAGTTTACTGTATAAGCCCCCAGTTGCATCTCTTTTAATTGATCTGTATTTAATTCCCCTTCAGATGTAATAAGTAAGTCTTTATGAGCGAACAGGTATTGTATGGAAGCGATATTACTCCGCATAGCGCACTCTTCTAGTAATAGGTCATGTGAACGCTTAATATCACTAACAATTAAATTCGTTAGCTTACCGTCTGGGGAACGCCTGCCAAATCCCGAATACCGCCTTACAAAGGGAACTATTCCGTAGATGTTTGGTTGTAACCCTTCATCCCCACTTAAAAGAGCCTCTCCATCAGCTTCAAAATATCTCTGTTCTTTATTCCAGTATGCCCAGTATGAGACGAGTTGTTCCTTCGACTTATTTAATAGATTTTTCCAGTCTGGATACATATAGGCAATGTTATCCAGGTTACGTTCATAGATAACGAAAACCTCGTTGGGAACCCCGTTTTCATCTTCTTCGGGTGAAGCATAAACAACCATCGGGTCAAGAATGGCAAACCATACTGGCATGATTCCAGGATTCTCATAGTGCCCGACTTGAATAAATGTCTCTCCTCTCAGAAGAGGGTTCTTAACTGTTTCCTTGAATGGGTTAGGATTTTGCCTTCTCATAATAGGAAGCCATGCTTCATTCAGTACTTTACCTGCTTTATCGGCGAAGTCCTTTCTACCTGATTCAACGAATGCCTGCGGGTGAGAAGTTACTATCTGCTCGGCAGGGGCATCTATAATACGGGTTCCTAGACCAGAACGATAAATATGATGTGGCTCATGGACTTCTTTAACGGGGAAAGTATCATCATAATAGGACTGGTCTAGCTTTTGTGCTTCCCTGACCTCAGCATAAATCCTCTCGATCGCTATCTTCTTATCTTTTATATCTTGAACATTCATTCGTTATCCCCTATATTGCCAGCTACTTACTTCCATTTCGCCAAACGTCATATTCTTTCTTAAAAGACATACGCCACCCCATGCGTAGATATAATCGTCATGCCCACCTTTGGGTGACTGAGGCTCTTCCCCTTCCGGAATAAAAAACTGCATGAACTCGTGGATACTCTCTCTATTATGAGATATAATCTGGTGCAACCTGACTTCCTCTTCCAGCCCCCATATAATCTTATCCCTTAACCTTTTGCTGTTAAGCCACATCCCATGCTTGGAACTGTCAATCTTACCCTCAGCATCTATTCTAGGAGCCTGATTTGGTGTCTTTAGTTCTTCTAACTTCGCAGCAAATAACCCGCCCGCGTTCCCGAGTGCATCGAATGAGTTATAGGCATTAAAATATAATCTTACCAAATCGTCATGTATGGCAGCACAAGTATCAGCCGGTGTATAACCATGAGATTCAGCAACCTCTTCCTTTGTTTTTCCATTTATAACGATAGTGCAGTGAGGATCATCCCTTCCCCCAGACGGATCGGTAAAGATGCAATACTTCTGCCCTACTTGAGGTAGTTTGTATATCTTGACAAAGTCACCATACTTCTTCGATAGTTCATGTTCTAACGATTTCCAGTGGTCTTCAAGCATACCGGTTAATATTGCCTTATCGAAGAAAGCCCTGGCCTTCGAGGTTTTGAGAGCGTCACTTTCTGTCATCGGGTAACGGGCTTCTTTTTCCGATGGGGTTAAATCCAGACTATCGTACCACTTCTGTGTCCTCTCGGGCATTACAGTCCTGGGAAAGAATATCTTGTGAAACCTGTTCTTACCCTCCATAGCCCCGAAGTATAATTCTTTGAACTTGGTGTTCATCTTGGTCTGGTCGGCTGTAGATAGAATAACCATCTGACCGCCAGCTTCGATAGCAGGATATATTTCAGCAAAGTTCTGCTCAGCAGCACGATGATACTCGAACTCATCCATAACTACCCGTGTCGCACCACCAAACCCAACACCCGCATCTGCTACGGAAGGTAACGCCCTGACCCTGGAGTTCATTGATGGGAAGGTTATTATACTAGCCTGGTCTTTACCCATCTTTAATTTAAGAAAATCAGGTAACTCACTGTGAGCAAAACGTGAATAATCCAGTGCCTCTCCCGCCTCATCTTCACCTTTGGATAGAGTAAGGATATTAGCCCCTTCCTGAAAGGTGGCTGTGTGAAGATTTAACAGGTTCATCATCCACGTAATACCAATCTGCTTAGACTTCAAAATGATAATATATTGATATGTGCCAACAGCCTTGATAAGCTCAATCAGATAGGGCCTGGCTTCCCACGGTATTATCCCCTTCAGCTTGTCCCGTATCCGCCCGTACTTCTGGCAAAAGTAAAGTGGACTCTGAGCGCACCTGTCCCACTCCTGGTACTTCCACATATCCGTTTTCTCTAAGGTATCGGTTATTGGTTGCGTGTAGTTTGGCAATATCATCTGCTCCAAAATGATGCGTTACATCTGTCTTTTCAACTATGTTTCTACCCGTTAATTGGTAGAATAACTTTAATGGCTCCGCCTTCCCAGAGTTGACTGCCACCATTAACGCCTTGTCTGCCTCCTCAGTCCTCTTTTTCAACCACGCTGTAGAGTTGTACCCGTGACTACTCTTCTTCTTCTCAGGTTCCTCCTCACGTGGTTCCTCTACAGAGGTATCTCTAACTACTACCCCAAACCCACACTCCCTGTTTATATCCTCTACTATCGATAACGGTACATCCGTAGATATCGCTATGTCCTCTAACGTAAATGGTAATCCCTCGTTAGACCTGTCCATAGGATTCATCCCTACTAATTTCCTTACCCTATCTTCATTCATTTCTTGTGTGTACCCTTTATAATTCCTTTATTCTGACTAGCATAGTAAACAGCAGTACCCCTTTTCTTACCATATTCCTTTATCATCTCAGCGAGTATCCTCTCACCTTTCTTCGTTAATGGACTCATATTGTTTCTCCTTTACATAACCTTAAAAGGGTTCTGAGGGGAATATGCGGTTTCTGTGTTAAAGTATTAAAGTGAGTCGCCGAGCCTCCAGGCAACCCTTCGTATCTGGACCATCCCCCTTTAGAGCAATAATAACCTTATTTAATCTTCACAATGTCTTAACAATTGGTTCGCACTATTACCATTAGGCACGCATTATGTTTAGTTCAAGCTCAATAGCACTATGCCAGGCATTCAGGGATGACCTTGCGTCTCTACGCTCACGCCTAGTCTTTAGGTTGCAGGCATGGCACAACACACGCAGGTTAGATACAGTGCTATCATGGCTTACCCCCCATGCTACGATGTGGTCCACCATCCAGCCTTCCTCACCGCAGAGCCGGCACGTGTAGCCATCACGCTCCCGTATGAAGGCCTTGAGTGTCTGATGCTGGCGGTACGCCTTGCCTCCGACTTGCTTGCTACCATCCTCATAAGCCATAATCACCCCCATTATGTAGGCTAACCAGGATATAGCCTGGCTAGACCCATATATTGTTACGCAATTGCGCAATTGCGTAACCTTTCTTGCGTTCCTTGGTGATGTTTGACAATCGCAGGCTAGGCAACAATACAGCATGTGACATAGCAGATGCTACTTTAGATGATATAGCACCTGGATAGAATACTAATACGACCAACTTAGTCAACAATACAACTACGTATTTTACTGCGTAGGCATACACACGTATCTAATAGAGTATAGTCCATAGTTGTAATAGTTGTTTAGAGTTGTAACGGGAATGAACATAGAATCAAGGTTTATAGTCGTTTATGGTTAGTATGCCTTAAAGGTAGTTATACATGGTAGTTATTCTCAGGGTTTATTCTTAAAAGGGCGTAGCTCGGCTTCTAGGGAGAGCGTAGCTCTTATTATTATATAGTATAGTTAAAGTTAGTATTGTTCGTGTATCTAATTTATACTAGTACCAGTATCTAATTTATACTAGTTGGTAGTGGTTAACGGAACCATGTTCACGTTCTACTAAGATGATGTTTAATCTCTCCAGGTTAGCGAGGGACTTGCATACTGTCATACGTGATAACCTGGACTTCTTTGATATCGTGGTAACAGACGGGAAGCACCTCTTTGTCTTATTGTTAGAATACCGGGATAGTACCATGTAGACTAATTTATCAGAACCATTTAACTCTAAACTATCTAGTATTTTGTTAGGGACTTTGAAG
>Ga0180007_10006145_pt1 | contig 11830 bp, 14 predicted proteins | sample MM_PC_MetaG_FD_121122 | JGI IMG/M metagenome (GOLD analysis project Ga0180007, IMG submission 121122) | Groundwater microbial communities from the Aspo Hard Rock Laboratory (HRL) deep subsurface site, Sweden - MM_PC_MetaG | ecosystem: Environmental > Aquatic > Deep subsurface > Groundwater...
ACCTCGATTAACAAGTTCAAGAACGCCTTCTTTGTCAATATAAGCGTATACGCTAGATTCTTCAGCCATTAATTATCCCGCCATCTACTCATTTATCTCTATGAATAGTTATAACAAACGGTTTATAAAGGTTGTGTGAATTCAGAGAGAAACGTGTTTTAGCATAGGTAAATGAAAATGTGATCAATAAACACATAAAAGAAGTGGAAACACGAGATAAAGATAAGAGAGGGTTATAATAAAAAGAAAATAAATAAATAAAAAAAGGAAAAAACTCTAACCAAGAACTTCAAGATCTCGTGACTTTGTGTCACGATCTCTCTAGGTTTATCCTAAAACCTCAAGATCCTGGGAGTATGCAGGTATTAATGATGGTTCTTCTTCTTCCTGCATTGAGCTTCCTGCAATTGAAGCGCCCTTTACACCAGTAACTATGGCAACTATTTCGAGCTTGCCTTCATAGTTCTGCATGATTCTGGCACCCCATTTCACATTGGCCTCGCTGTCCATCTTCTCGGTGATCATTTCTCCTGCTTTGATTGCATCGCCAAGTGTCAGGTCGCTTCCACCAGTAATGTGAATGATTGCACCTTTTGCACCCTCGAAGTCAACATCCAGAAGTCTGTTCTTGATAACTCCTTCTGCTGCTGCAGTAACCTTTTCGTTACCTTTTCCTTCACCGACTGCAATGAAACCTACGCCTCCACCTTCCATGATCGCCCTCACATCTGCAAAGTCGATGTTGATCAAAGATGGTTGAGTAATAGTCCATACAAGACCGCTGATTGCCCTTGAAAGGATTTCGTCAGCAACTGCGAATGCTTCTGCCATTGGCAGGTTTGGAACAAGTTTTACAAGTCTGTTGTTATCAAGGATAATGACTGAGTCACAACTTCTCTTAAGTGCCTTGATACCTTCATCTGCTTTTTTCTTTCTTGCTCTTTCAAGAGCGAATGGATATGTGACCATGGCCACAACGATAGCACCCTGCTCTTTTGCAATTTGTGCTACTATTGGAGCCGCACCACCACCAGTTCCACCACCCATACCTGCGCATATGAAAACAAGGTGTGAACCTTCAAGTTCTCTTTCCACAAGTGGCCGGTCCACTTCACATGATTTGGCACCAATGTCAGGATAACCACCTGCACCAAGGCCCTTTGTTACTGAACGTCCGATCAGAACTTTCTTGGCACGCTCATGAACAATATTCAGGTGCTGTTTGTCTGTGTTTACTGCAACAAGATCAGTACCTTTAACGCCTGATTTTATCAATCTGTTGATTGTGTTGTTTCCTGCACCACCAACACCAACCGTGACAATCTTAATTGTCTCGGAACTCATACCTTCTTTTTCATCCTTTTCTACTTTAGGGGTACTTTCACCCATTACAGATCTGACTAAATCTTCCATATTTTTCACCCTTTGGTCGCCTTCTTCACTGAAAAATATATGATTCAGAGAAGAGTGTATAGATGCGACTTTTTTTCATTTAAATCAGTTTGCTTTATCGCCTGCAAAAAAAGAACATAGAAATGCGCTGAACATGACAACTTTGAAAAACACGAGGGAAAGGTTTAAATGTATTGACTAAATGTATTGATGCAACAATTCAATATAATCGAACCATGATATTGGTTCTGGGGATGTGAAATAGATGGTTAGAGTAATAACGATAATGGACGATGTTTACAGTGAACTGCACAGAATAAAAACGTCGAAGGGAATGAGTTTTAGCGAGGTGCTTCGTTTTCTGCTAAAGGAAAAACGCGGAGAAGGTGGAAGCGTGATAGCGCTTGCAGGAAGTGTAAATGAGAAAGATATTAATCGGGGGGCAATAGAACGGATAAAAAGAGAAGTAGAATGGGCAAGGTGATTTGATGGAAAAGATATGCCTTGACTTTGATACTGCGCTGGATTTTCTCAGAGGAGATCCACCAACCATAGAGAAACTCAAATATTACGCCGACAGAGAAGAACTTTGTATTACAAGTTTGAGTATGATGCATCTTCTTGAAACTGTAAAAAAACGCGAGGCCATAATGGCTTTGGCAAATAGTGTTACCGTGCTACCGCTCGATAAGAAAGCGGCACATATTGCACACCAAATAAACCGAGATATGCAGGGAAAGGGAGAGATACCAAAAACAAAGGAAACAGTGTTCACTGCTGCAATATGTATGGCAAACGATGCGTTCCTGTTCTCAAGATCCTCATGGAAATTTGACGGGATCAACGGACTGAAGAGAGTTTGAGATAAAATAATCCAGGACAGGTTTAGTTTTAATTAACTTCATAGTATAGTGATCATTATGGCACTAAACGCCCTTATTCTGAGCGGGTATGGACTCAATTGCGAAACAGAGAGTAAATACGCAATAGATAAGAGTGGTGGCAGTGCAGATATATTACACATAAACAGATTACTCCAAAACCCAAAACTCCTTGACCAGTATAATATGCTCATGATACCTGGCGGATTCTCGTTTGGCGATGATCTTGGAGCAGGAAAGGTTTTTGCGAACAAAATCAAATATAAAATGAAAGATCAGATAAACGAATTTGTAAATCAGAAAAAACTTATTCTTGGGATAGGAAATGGTTTTCAGATATTGGTAAAACTTGGATTGCTTCCGGAACCGGACTTCAAACAAAGGATAACTATGATCACAAATGATTCTGGAAAATTTGAAGACAGATGGGTGATACTAAAGGTAAACAAAAAATCACCATGTATATTCACAAGAAATATGGAAGCTCTTTTGTGTCCTGTAAGGCATGGCGAAGGAAAAATTATAACAGACGGAAAAGAAACCCTTGATAAATTAAAACAAAATAATCAAATAGTATTCCAATATGTTGATAAGACAGGCGAACTTGCAGGTTACACACACAATCCAGATGGTTCGGTAGAAAATATCGCAGGAATTTGTGATAAAAGCGGATTGGTATTAGGTATGATGCCACACCCAGAAGCGTTCATAACATCGCAGAACTGCCCATACTGGATAAGAGGATCAGTAAAAGAAGGAATGGGACTGCAAATATTCAGAAATGCAGTCGCGTATTTTGATGAAAAGAATTGAAAGCTTGATAGCTTTCAAAAATTTCACCGTACTTTGTATAGTACAATGAAAAATAAATAACATATTATAAACTTTATTTAGACCTTGCCAAACTTACTTTCACCAGAACAACAAACCCGAATAGAACTACTAATAGTGGGTATGCTTTTGCCCAGTCTAAGCCATTGATAAGATCGAAGTTTACTGAAAGCCCAAGCAAACCAAATGCTATCATAAGATAACCAGGTAGATGTGGGTGGGTTTCATGATGTTCCGAATGTTTAACGAGTTTTTTTGATCTCGCACGTCTATTTTTTCTTGATGGATTTTTCTTTTTTGAGGGCATATAAGGTCACCTGATTAGAAGGATTACGTTAGAAAAATATAAAAAGGAAAGTGTAGGCCATCGAACAAAAATTATACGCAGTGTATTCCCAATTCAGGTAACTGTACAGAAATATAAATGGCAACCCCAAAGATTTTTTGTATAATCAATTATTCTGTTATAACCGTGTCAATATGGACAGAAGATAACTGTCTCGGGTTGGGGTCTGTTCCATTATACATAGCTTGTATTCTTTCACCATATCGATCTATGTAGGAAAGTGCATCTGAAAGTGTGTTTGGAATGGTGAATGGGGCTTTTTTCCTGATTTTGAGAATATCAATTGTAGGAAGTATAATTGCTAAACCAAGTAAAGTTTCTACAAATGATTGTTTGGCCAATGTATCGGCAATTTCATAAAGTGCCTTAACAGGTGTAATTTCACCAACGATAGCACATTATATAGCACCGACAGTAAATACTGCAGAACCGAGCCTAAATGGCCATGCTAATAGGTTAAACCACAATTCTTTATTCAGGTCTTTTATCCCATCAATAATATTCCTCAGAATAGTTTTACATGCATTATCAAGTAAATTTGAAATTTCACTAAAATGCTCATTGTTTAGATGTAAATCATCCATAACCGTACGTTCTATTTTGAAAAATTTAACGATTGTGATTAAATATGCCAGAGCAGACATCCTCTCAGATGGATCAGATGAATTGATTATCGTATCAACAAGATCAGCTTTTAGATCATGTGGATTACTAACAAGAATTACATCTCTGTAAACTGGAATTTGAGGCTGTTCAGATATCCCGGGAATATCAACTTCCAGCAAAGGTTTTACAAATTTTCTAACTGCATCCAAACGTCTTTTTAATGCACGACGATCGTTGGATGAATGTGATAATTTGTGCATAGATGTATTGTGTTATGGAAGATTTAAAAATGTGGATTTTCTTTGATATAAACAATTGTGAAACTGGTTAGTGCAAAATTCCGCCAAAAACCAGGTATGCTGCAACAGGAATCGCAAGTAGTGTAAGTGAGATATGAAAAATTGTATGCGCAAGATCAAGAAGACCCTGAGTAAGGAAAACAGTGATGGAATTTCCCTCGAACCTTGCAAAGAATCGCTTCAGGAACCCAAGAACAATGATTAGTATTGCAACAACAGAAACGATCAGGAAAAATGAGATTATGCCTGGAGTTTTTATGAATGTGATGACCTTGATGTCATTCCCGATAAGAAAATAGACCATCGCTCCAATTCCGATTGCAAAAAGAGAAAAATCAACAACCCTTCCACCTTCAGGATAAAGGCCTTTTGTATATTCATCTGAGATTATCTTGATGGATCTTGGAATCTCCCAGATAATGAAACATGCTACAAGCAGGACTGATGCGTTGGTAAAAAGAGACGGAGTTAACAGATTAAAGAAATCCGCAATAATGTTCATGAATTGATTTAAAGATTAGAATTTTAAATACTCATGTTGCAAATACGTAAATCACCACCAACATTAACATTATAAACTGTCCCTGAGAATAGTAACTGATATGTCAGCACTTAAGACCAGAGCAGATCGTACTAATCATACTAAAACTGATGGATATCCCAAACCAAAAGTGCTAAGAAATTTCGAAAAATTGGTAGAACCAGATAGCATAAGAATGGCAAATGTGTTTCAGAGATGGGAACCCACCAAAAGCGCAGATGAAATAGTATGTATACCAACAGGAGAGATGCCGATTGAAACCATGGATATGATATTGGTTGCCATAAGAAATCTTACTTTGCAATTGCCTGACGAAGCACACGCTGCTGCAATGGAAGTGCTTAACGGATTCCCAGGACCAGTATTACAAAAATTAATTGAATCAGACTCAAGTCAACTGGAAACAATTGCAAAATTCGTGCTTGACCACAGTAAAGGGAGCTCAAGAACCAACATGGCAAAAATACTTGCAATAGTTGCAGAGATGGAATCAACGAATGACACTGTGAAAAACACAATAGAGAAACTGGCACACCAGACACTTGCAGGAGATGAAAATGCTGCCGAATGTCTTATTATTATTGGTGATAAACGAGCAGAAGAGATATTGATTACAAATCCGATAATTGGAGTAGGAAGCGAGTTAGAGACATTGCGTGATGGCTGGCATGGAAAGGTTCGTGGCATTGTCATGGCGCTTTCAACATGCGGAACTGAGAAATCAATCCAAATACTTATGGGAATGTTAAGAGCATATAGAACGATATATGTAGCTATTGAAACGCAAGAAGGAGAAAATAGAGAGATGATCTTTACTACTCTGATATATGCATTAGGCCGTCTTAGAGCAAATGAAGCAATGCCAATTTTGATTGAAACTGTAAATGATAGAGCAACCTCAAAAGAAAGAGATTCCACAGTGCCGGAAGAGGATGCCCCATCAACACCATTGGCAACTGCTATTCGCGCGTTGGGAAAATTAGGTGGAATAGAGATTGCAAGAGCATTATTATTTACGGAAGGTTTGATTCGAGATAAAGAAGATGAACAGCCGCAGATTGGACATACAACCATAGACAGATTAGTAGAGAATACACTAAGAGAAATAGGATTGGATGCTATACCTGTTTTGATTGAGGCGCTTGACCACAAATATGACACAGTCAGAAAAATGGCTGTACGTGTACTTGCAAGCCTTGGTTCGCAGGAACCTGTTGATGCATTGATTAGGAATCTTGATCCGATCATATATTGTAGTGCTTTTTCACCAGGGGAAACAGCTGGCAGGGCCACAATTGAAACAGTGATTTTCGCACTCGGAGAACTAAAAGCCACAAAAGCAAGCAAACCACTTGCAAAAATGCTGAAAACGGTAGACCCAGAGAAACATGATACCGCAGTGGCATTAATTTCCGCATTATCCAAAATAGGCGACGAGACTGCAATAAACGCACTTATTAATTACATGACAAGATATGCCGGAGAGGTTGAGGAAATAATCAGATATGCCATAGCATACAATGCGTTGGAAACCATCATAAACGAGTGCAATGATATAGAAACACTTGATGCCATGCAAAGGATAATTGAAGAGATAGAAAAAGGGATTTTGTTAAGAGTTAAAAAATGGTTATTGAATTTCACTGCGAAAGGGAGGTGGTGGATTTTGTTAAGAGAAGAGCAACCTGCAAAATTGAGCATGATGATACAAACTAGAAGGCAGATACTTACACCAAACGGCGGACCATATGGCAAGTAGTACTGGTTTTCTGTTTCCGGTTTCCTGTTTGGTAGTTACTGGTTTTCAGTTTCGCGTCTTGCTGTATTGTAATTTCTATTTACGATACAACAATCGAGAACGATTCGTCGTTCTCGGCTTGGCAGTTCCCAGCATGCAGTTTCCTGTCTATGTATAATATTAATTCTCAAGACTCAAAACCCGAAACAGAAAACTTTATGTTGCCGAACCAAGGTATGGCAATAGACGAAATGAATTTAAATATTTGTGACCAATCAAGAATATTGGAACTAATTGGAGTTATACTTATATGACGTTGGAAAAAATCAAAATGGAGATTGCAGGCGAAATTTCTCTTTCCGAAGATCCTGGAGCAACAATGAGGAAATGGAGGGAAATATTCGAGATCACACAGGTCGAACTTGCAAGATACCTTGGCATAACAGTTTCCACAATAAGCGATTACGAAGGCAACAGAAGAAAATCCCCAGGAACCCATGTAATAAAGAGATTTGTAAACTCACTATTTGAAATTGACAAAGGAAAAGGCGGTAATATAACCCAGAAGTTCACTGAAAAAGAAAAACCATTAAACGAATATTTTGAAGTTCATGAATTTGCAAGATCCATATCGCTCAAGGATTTCGTTGATATCATAGATGGGAAAGTCTTGACCAATCCCGATATTATCGAAACAAAGAAAATTTATGGATACACATTGATAGATAGCATCAAGGTCATACTTGATATGCCATTTTCTTATTTTCAGAACCTATATGGTAATGTCAATGAACGTGTTTTCATATTCACCGGCATAAGTACTGGAAGAAGCCCGTTCGTAGTTGTAAGAGTGAGTTCGGCAAAACCATCTGCAATAGTATTGCATAACATCAATCCGAATAAGGTGGATAGACTTGCAGTAAAGATTTCCGAAAGAGAGCGCATACCGATGATAGTTACAAAGAAATCGCTCGAAGACATAAAAGAAGCGCTTAATAGGATCTGAATTCAGTATCGAACCGATTTTAACTGGGTTACGGATTCAAAATGGCGATCTCTAGTTATCAACATATCTATGCCATTAGAAATGCAGATGCCCGCGATAAGATAATCATCTTCGTCAATTTTGATCCCTTTCTGCCGCAGTTCGGAATAGATAATAGATGATTTTTCTGAAGCTGCAATATCGAAATCAAGTATATGAATACTGGTAAGAAGGGTGTCCATTGCGGCCATGTGAATTTTTTGATCTGATTTTGATTTAATAACCATGATGCCTCGAAGGATTTCATATACATTTATCGAACTTGTATAGAATTCACTCTTTTCCTTTAGTTCTTCTACTTTTGAGACTGCCTCTTTTTTGCCCTTTAGAATATCGATTAGAACAGAGGTATCAAATAAAACCTTCAGATATTCACCTGCCTCCAATTGCCTTTCCGTACCTTCTTTGCTTCGGCTTCAATCTGATCAAGCTGAGCAGAACGATCTTTAAGAAGACCGTAGCAACGACTTATATCCTTTGTCTTGACGATCGCAAGAATGACCTCTGAAAAACTCTCATCACCTCGCTTAAGGTTCTTTAGCATTTTATAAACATCTTCAGTTATAGAGATATTAACACTACCCATACATATATATGTACTCATATCAATTTAAAAATTTAACTTCAACAAAACCACTGTTTAAAAACACTACCAACAACAAATATTCTATGCTAGACAAAACTCGTTTTATTGTGATTGCTGGCTCGATCATGTCTGGATTGGGCAAGGGAATAGTAACTTCATCCATCGCTAAATTGTTGCAAGCTAGAGGATATACTGCAATTCCGATGAAATTTGATGGATACTTGAATGTCGACTGCGGAACAATGAACCCATTACGCCATGGTGAGGTTTTTGTACTTGATGATGGTACAGAAGTTGACATGGATTTCGGAACATATGAGCGATTCCTTAATATCTCGTTGCCAGGTGCATGTTCTATAACAGGCGGTAAGTTGTTCAAGACAATAATAGAAAAGGAGAGACGAGGCGAATATCTTGGAATGGATGTACAAATAGTACCACAACTTACAGATGAGATAAAAAAGCGCATTCTTGAGGTAGGTCAAACTAGCAAGGCAGATATTGTACTTATAGAAGTTGGCGGAACTGTTGGAGATCTTGAAAATGGATATTTTCTTGAAGCTATGAGGCAATTGAATTCAGAACACGAGAATGTTGTTTTCATACAACTTACTTATGTCCCCAGCCTGAGTCCGGGCGAACAAAAAACAAAACCCACGCAACATGCAACCAGATTATTACAAAGTCTTGGTATTAGGTCAGATATTATCATAACCCGAGAACAAGAGAAATTAGACGCGGATTCAAGGAAAAAGATAAGCTTGTATTGTAATGTACATGAAGATGCGGTTTTTGACGATCCCTGGGTTAGCACAGTTTACGAACTTCCACTGATTCTGGAAAAGCAAAATATTTACGCCACATTGGCAAAACTACTTGACTTGAAAAAAGACAAAGAGGCAAATCTTGAAGAATGGAAGAAAAGAGTGAACAGGATAATAAAACCAAAGGATGCGCCACTAAAGATAGCGATAGTTGGCAAATACACTGCAGTCAAAGATGCATACGTAAGTGTGAGAGAAGCACTTGTACATAGTGCAGCAGAACTAAACTGTGGACTGGAAATAAGCTGGGTGGAATCCATAGATTTGGAAGAATCAAATGATGTTTCCAAACTTCTTTCAGGATATCATGGGATACTTGTACCAGGGGGGTATGGATCACGTGGAATAGAAGGAAAAATAAATGCCATAAGATATGCAAGAGAAAATGGAGTGCCATACCTTGGGCTTTGTCTTGGAATGCAATTGATGGTTATTGAATTTGCAAGAAATGTTTGTGGACTTGAAGGTGCAAACTCAACGGAATTTGATAAGAAAACAAAATACCCAGTTGTTGCCCTTCTCCAGGAACAGAAACATGTATCAAAGATGGGAGGAACGAATCGCCTTGGCGCTTATGAATGCAAACTGAAAAAAGGAAGTAAAGTATATGCTGCTTATGGAAAAGAGGTTGTAAGCGAACGGCACAGACATAGATGGGAAATAAATTCAGACTATAAGCAAAAACTTGAAGATTCCGGACTCATAATTTCAGGAATTTATGAAGATGAAGATATTGCAGAGATTGTTGAATGGAAAGAAGGATTTGGAATTGCAGCCCAACCACACGTAGAATTGAAAAGCAGATTGGAAGAACCAGCTCCAATGTTTTTGGAATTTATGAAAGCCGCAAAGAAGGGTAGAAAAATGGAATAAGAAAAATAAAAAATCAGTATGGAAGATCGCTAAGCTTTGTTACCGAAATGATCTTGCATTCGCTTGGTGATTATCAAGAGTGGGTTTCACAACATAAAGAGTATGCCATTCAGGAACCAGAGGTTCATTAATGCCCAGATGCTCCATGTGAACTGCCTTCCCGCCAGAATATTCGAAGAACTTTAGCCATGCATTTGGCGTAAGGAAATTCAACGGAACATTGATATTGGGATCATTGAGAACGCGATTATAAAACCAATCAAAAAATGAATTTATTTTTCTGTGCGTCTCATTGAAATAAACAGATTCGATTATGATTACTGATTCCCTTGCAACTCTTAATGCTTCACGCATTACTAGTCTCGGATCATCTGAATGATGAAGAACGGTAAGGAGAAGGACATAATCGAATGAGTCGTTTTCAAATGGAAGTGATTTTCCATCATATAATTGAAATGGCAGAACTTCAGATTTCCGGTAATCTAAGACATCACAGAGAGTTACCGCGTGTCCTTGTAAAGATAGTAAACGCCCAACTTCACCATCGCCACAACCCAGATCAAGAATAGATGAATCATAATTTAGAAATTCACTTGATAGTGCGACTATATTTTTGGATCTGTTTCTTAACCCAAGTGAAACAAAACGACCGAGAGTAGTACCAACTGTAGAATGTAAAAGTTCTGCTGCACGTACGATGCGCGGATGATCAACTGTTTTTGATGCTCCGCCAGCAATAGCATCAAGACGATCTGCAAAGTTATTTAGACGCGGTATTTCAGCTTTGTGATCAATTATTTTTTGTGCACGCCAAACGATATTTCGCATTACAGCTGGCTCACGCTTGAATAAAAAATACATGTGAAGAATATTGGGAAGATGTGTTTATAAATGAACCATCAGCCGTATGAAAAATGATCATGGCAACAAAACAGCAACTGAGATGACACTTGTCCATTTTCCATTTTTATCGCAGATTGCAGATTGAGTTATGTTAGTGGTCTTAACTATCTGACTGCTCATTTTGAAGTATTGTTTCTTTTCATCCCATGCTTTTTCAGAATCAAATTCAATTCCTAAAGTTGATGCAAGCATAGATGCTGCAAGATCTTCTGCATAATCTCCAGAATGTTCTTCAGTCTGACCAAAGCCATGATGCTCAGAGAGATAACCGTATTGGTCAGGATTCGCAGGTATTGCTGCACCAACCGAGGCTGCCATAAGCCGGTTGGGTTCATTATCTTCTATTCTTGCCATAACTACGAATGTAATCTGACCTGCTTTCAGGTACTTTAACCCTTCATTCTTTGAAAGCATCTTTGCACCAGGAGGAAGAATAGAGGACACGGTAACAAGATTGCATTTCTCAATTCCTGCAGCGCGTAATGCCAGTTCAAATGCCTGGAGTTTATCTTTTGATCTTCCCACACCTTTGGTAAAAAAAACTTTCGTCGGAACAAAACTCATATTTTAGCCTCATTTTATTTTTTTTAATTGTTATGATAAACTAGATCATGCTTTTAATTCTGCGTTCATAAATTTTTCTAACAAACCAAATTTATCTTTTGTATGCTTCATCCAGCTTGCTGATCTTATAAATCAGAATGATTTTTTCCTTTTCTAAAAAATAATATTGGATACGAAATGGACCTACCCTTAACCTATAACAATGGGAATGCCCCTGGAGTTGTTTTGAATCCCGCGGCATTGGCAACTCATGAAGTTCTGTCAGCCGATTTTTTATTGCATTCTTGTAATCTTCAGGAAGATGCCCTAGGAATTTAACTGGTTTATTGAAATGCCCTGGAAAGCGAACTTAGGCATTTCTGGCTCTAAAGCCAACCGATTTTCATGCAGATTCTCAGACG